>Ga0268284_1000825_pt1 | contig 18361 bp, 13 predicted proteins | sample saktaG_14_FD_190137 | JGI IMG/M metagenome (GOLD analysis project Ga0268284, IMG submission 190137) | Saline water microbial communities from Sakinaw Lake, British Columbia, Canada - sak_2013_06_06_40m | ecosystem: Environmental > Aquatic > Non-marine Saline and Alkaline > Saline ...
TCAGCAGCACGATACACATTGGCTTCACGAGCACGGTAATCGCCCCCTTTGATCATATCATAAAAAAGACGATAATCGCTATCTCCATCGTTTTTATAGTTTTTACTGGCATTTATTCCCCCTTGAGCTGCTACTGAGTGAGCTCGACGCGGCGTATCCTGAAAACAAAATGCTTTAATATTATAGCCCATTTCGCCTAAACTGGATGCTGCACCGGAACCGGCCAGGCCAGTTCCTACCATAATTACATCAAGCTTTTTCCTATTTGCAGGATTCACTAATTTGGCATTGTCTTTATATTTGATCCATTTTTCCGCCAAAGGCCCTTCCGGAATTTTTGCATTAAGTTTTGTCATTGTTTTTGATCTTTATATGCTTGCAATAAATTATCTTTTATCCATAAATCATAAAGTAAAGAGGAATCATAATATATCCAATCGGAATAACAATTGAATATAGATTTCCTATCATTTTAATCGCCGGTGTATATTTTTTATGATTCAATCCCAGTGTTTGAAACGCCGATTGGAAAGCATGATTTAAATGTATTCCTAAGAAAATAAAGGCAACTATGTATAAAACTGAGTATCCAATCTCGTTTGTAAACAGATAAACTGCCAATTCGTAGAAATGCTCTTCCTGCGGATGGGCAATGTTTGCGAGATCCGGTGCAGCAACCAATCCAAGTTTTATAAAATAAAAGTTATAAAAATGCACAGCCAAAAATAAGAGAATCATAATGCCGGTATAAATAATATACCTTGACATAAAGGAGGTAGTTGATCTACTGCGGACTTTATATTGTTGTTGTCCCCGAGCTGCCCAGTTTTGAAGTTGTAAAATGATTCCGATTATAACATGAATTAAAATTGCACCCATCAAAACTATTTCAAAGACTTTGATAATCCAGTTTGTCCCCATAAAATGTGCTGCAGATGCAAACATCTCCTGATGATTTTCTGCGATCGGCAGAATGAACAAATTAATTCCCAGGTGTACCATTAAAAACATGATCAAAAATAGCCCGGCAATAGCCGTAGTGACCTTTTTTGTGATTGAGGAAAAAACGTTTTGATAACTCATAATGATTTTTATTTAACAGAAATAATACAATACATTTTGTGAGATAAATCTGATTTTAATTCTTTGAATACTTATTGCTGGCATTTAAGGAAGCAAATTTCTATTTTTGTTGTTAAAAGTGAATGACAAATTTAAGTTTTAATTTCAATTATGAAGAATTTAGAACCATATTTTTACTGTTTATAAATAAAAACAATTGAAATGAGATATGCCTCAATTAGTTCAGATTTTTTCTCACTTAACAGAAAGAATTTTAGTCATAAATTAAAAGTGAATTCTGTTGCAATTTTTAATTCGAATGATGAATCCAGTCGAAATGGAGATCAAAACTACCCTTTCCGACAAAACTCTGATTTTTTCTATTTAACAGGGATAGAACAAGAACAAAGCATCTTAATTCTTGCGCCAAATCACCCTGAACCAAAGTTGAGAGAAGTGCTTTTTTTGCTTGAAGCCAACGAACAACTTGAAACCTGGTTCGGACATAAATTAACAATTGCTGAAGCACAAAAAACTTCAGGAATTGATACGGTTATGCTAATGCCAAGATTAGATTTGGCATTGAATGAAATGATTCTGGCCTCTGACAACATTTATTTTAATTTCAATGAATATGTAAAATATTCAACTGAAGTTTTATCAAGAGATCGTCGTTTTGCAGAAAAAATTAAAGAAAAATATCCTGCTCATAAATTTGAAAGATCAGCTCCTATTCTTGCTGAATTACGTATCATTAAATCTGAAACGGAAATAGCATTAATACAGAAAGCCATTAATATTACCGAAATCGCTTTTAGGCGAGTACTTAAAAAAACAAAACCTCAACTCAAAGAATACGAAGTACAAGCCGAAATTGACTACGAGTTTACACGAAACGGGGCAAACGGGCACGCTTATGCCCCAATCATTGCCACCGGGATTAATGCCTGCACCCTTCATTATATCGAAAATAATAAAGTTTGCAAAAAAGGTGACATGTTATTAATGGATTTCGGGGCTGAATATGCAAATTATGCCGCAGACTTGACCCGTACCATTCCTGTAAATGGCAAATTTACTGCACGTCAACGTGCGGTTTATGATGCTGTGCTTAGGGTTCAAAAGGAAGCTATAAAGATGTTTGTTGTGGGAAATACCGTTGATAAACTTAATAAAGCTGTTAATGGGTTGATGCAATCAGAATTGCTTAATTTAGGGTTAATTACCGATGACGAATTCAAGGATCCAATCAAAGCTAATTCAGTTTTGTTAAAATATTTCATGCACGGAACTTCGCATTATTTAGGATTAGACGTTCATGATTTAGGTTCAAAATATGAAGAAATGAAAGCAGGAATGGTATTTACCTGCGAGCCTGCCTTATATATTAGAGAAGAAGGAATTGGCATTCGACTGGAAAATGATATCTTGGTTACTAAAGATGTCCCGGTTGATTTAATGAAGAATATTCCAATTGATCCGGATGAAATTGAAGCATTAATGAAAGAAGGCAATTAATTAATTTGAAAACCTGCATGCCGCAGGCAAGTGTGCTAATGATCCGTTAGTTTCAATTTAAACATCTACTTCTGAAAGAAATAAAAAATCAAAAATTATAAATTAAAAATCTACAAATTATGTTCAAAAAAGAAGTTTATATCGATCGCCGAAATCGATTAAAAAAAGAAATGAGCTCAGGTTTAGCTCTGATTTTTGGTAACACCGAAGCCTCCTACAATTATCCTGCAAATACCTATCATTTTCGTCAGGATAGTGATTTCCTTTATTTCTTTGGATTAGATCATCCTGATTTTGTAGGTGTTGTAGATATCGACAACAACAAAGATTATATTTTTGCCAATGACGTAGATATCGAAGACATTATTTGGATGGGGCCACAGCCAAGTGTAAAATCTCAAGCAGCCTTAGTTGGTGTAGAAAACACAGCACCTTATAACGATTTAGCGGATTTTCTAGCTGTCCAAATTCGTGCAGGAAGAAAAGTGCATTTTCTACCTTATTATCGCGGCGACCGTTTGGTGCAAATCAAACAATTACTCGGATTATTAACTGCAAGAGTTAAAGATTATGTTTCTGACGAATTAGTAAAAGCAGTGATTAAACTTCGTTCGATTAAGGACAAATATGAAATTGCTGAAATAGAAAAAGCAGTTGATATTGCTTATGATATGCATACTACTGCTATGAAAATGGCAAAAGTAGGTGTTGTAGAACGTGAGATTGCAGGAACCATGGAAGGGATTTCTTTGGCACAAGGTGGACCTGTTTCTTTCCCTGTTATTTTAACCATCAACGGACAAACTTTACATAATCATTATCACGGAAATACCTTGACAGAAGGACGCATGATGATTGCAGATGCTGGTGCAGAAACGACCATGCATTATGCAAGTGACATAACTCGTACAACTCCGGTTGGTGGCAAATTTAGTCAGCGACAAAAAGAAATTTATGAAGTTGTATTAAATGCAAATATGAAAGCTATTGATTTGATTAAACCCGGTATTGAATATCGTGAAGTTCATTTGGCATCCTGCAAAGTTATTGCTGAAGGAATGAAAGCATTAGGTTTAATGAAAGGCGACATGGATGACGCCGTTAAAGCCGGAGCTCATGCTTTGTTTATGCCTCATGGATTAGGTCACATGATGGGACTAGATGTTCATGACATGGAAGGCCTTGGTGAAAACATTGTTGGTTATGATGAAAATACAAAACGCAGCTCTCAGTTTGGAACAGCTTATTTAAGATTAGGTAGAAAATTGCAACCCGGTTTTGTACTTACTGTTGAACCCGGATGTTATTTTATTCCTGAATTAATTGATCAATGGAAAAAAGAAGGCACCAATGCTGAATTTATCAACTTCGACAAAGTTGAAACTTATAAAGATTTTGGTGGCGTCAGGATTGAAGATGACGTTTTGGTAACTGAAACCGGAAACCGCGTTTTAGGAAAACCAATCCCAAAAACAGTTGCTGAGGTTGAAGCAATGGCTGCTGCAAATTAGCATCAGAAACATTGAGTGGAGTTGGAATGTGACTTCGACTGCGCTCAGTCACCACATTAAAGAGACGCCATCCTCAAGAGGATGGCGTCTCTTTTAACTGTTGATCTCTCCATAAATAAGAGATGTCATTCCGGTTGAAGCATAGCTGAATACCGGAATCAAAATTCATTCAAGGAGATCCCGGCACTTCGGCCGGGATGACAATTATTAATGTTATTTTTTCAAGATCACTGCATCCACTCCTTTTTCTTTCACCATTAAATTAAAAGCAGGAATCTCTGTTTCAAAAACTACCTTCAGTTTATTTAATTCTGCATCAATTGCAGCGGTTACTTCTTTCTTAAAAGCAATTGCCGAAGCGGTAGGTGGATTGTCACCGGTTGATGCCAACGAATTTAGGTGCCCTAATTTATTGTTAAATCTGATCGGGAAATTTAAAGGATCCTGTCCACTCTGGTTTTTGGTTTGATAAAGTGCTTCTTCCACCTCTTTCATTGTTTTAAGAATACTCTTTGCTATATCGTTTATTTCCTTAAAATCATCCCCTTTCATATTCCCTGTAACCAAATTAATTTGTTTTCGGGCTTCCCGAATTTTTGTAACTGCATTATTGGTTTCCGAAAGTTTATCTCTAACAGAAATGATAAAATCGAATTGTGCTTGTAAATCGGCCATTGTGGCATCGTTTCGTGGATCTTTCAGTATTTCAAAAGTGGTTTCACTTTCTTCACCATTTACAAGAAGCTTGGCTTTGTATTTTCCAGGTAATGCTCTTGGTCCACTCATCGATGCTCCCCAAAGAATCATGCCGTCAAAACTATCAGCACCCGGATACATCATGTTCCAAATAAATCGATTCATACCTGCTTCAATTTCTAATTTCTCCTCTTTAGCCTTTTTATCAGGATCAGTACTATACTTGCTAATCAAATCACCATCGGCTTCAAAAATTTCAAGGCTAACCTGATCTTTTTCTCCTTTATCTTTAAGATAGAAATGAATCATTACTCCTCCGGGATGATTTTGGCCAGCCGCACTACCTCCTCTTCCTCTACCTCTTCCACCCATGCGCCAACTAGCCATGGGCTGATATAAATAAAACTTGCTGTTAGCAACTTCATCACTAAGTTGGTGTAACGGGGTTATATCATCAATTAACCAAAAGCTACGACCCTCGGTTGCAGCTATTAAGTTATTATCTTTTATTGTCAAGTCTGTTATAGGAACGATGGGTAAGTTTAATTGGAATGATTGCCAATTCGCTCCATCATCAAATGAAATATACATTCCATTTTCGGTTCCGGCATAAAGTAATCCTGCTTTCTTGGGATCCGCTCTCACCACTCTGGTGAAATGATTAGGGTCAATTCCGGTTGTGATTTTTTCCCAGGTTTGACCATAATCCTTTGTTTTGTATAGATAAGGTTCGTTATCACCTAATTTATATCTCGTACCTGCAACATAAGCTCCTCCTTTTACAAACGGATCAGGATCGATGCTATTAAACATCATTAATTCGGGCATTCCCTTTGGAGTAACATTTGTCCACGTTTTTCCACCATCCTTACTAACATGAATTAAACCATCATCAGATCCTGTCCAAAGTAAATCTGTTTCGTAAGGAGATTCACATGCTGTAAAAATCGTACAATAATATTCTACACTTGTATTATCTTGCGTAATCGGGCCACCTGATGACTTGAGTTTTTCAGGATCGTTGGTAGTTAAGTCAGGGCTGATAATTTCCCAGGTTTGACCTTCATCATAGGAAACGTGCAAATGATTAGAGGCGGTATATAATTTTTTAGGATTATTCGGAGAAAAGAAAATCGGGAAATTCCACTGAAAGCGGTATTTCATTCCTTCGGCGCCATGACCCATTGGATTGTCGGGCCAAACATTAACTGCCCTGTTTTCACCTGTTCGATGATTCAATCTTTGGATATATCCACCGTAATTCCCTCCATAAACAATGTCATTGTCCAAAGGGTCAACAGCAATATGAGCACTTTCAGAACCTGCGGTATTTTCCCAATCCCTTTCGCTAATTGTTCCGCCTGATGTGCGATGAGCGATTCTGACTGTTGAATTATCTTGTTGTGCGCCATAAATTCGATATGGGAAATAATTATCCGTCAAAACCCTGTAAAATTGTCCGGTTGGTTGATTCTGTGAAGAAGACCAATTTTCGCCTCCGGTAAGACTCACCTGAGCACCTCCATCATCGGCGATGATCATTTTCTGATTATCTTCAGGAGAAATCCATAAATCGTGATGATCTCCGTGAGGAGCATTAAAACTTTCGAAAGTTTTTCCACCATCTTTTGATCGATGATAATTTACATTCAAAACATAAACCATATCGGCATCTTTTGTATCAGCATAAATACGTGAATAATACCAGGCACGTTGTCTTAAGGCCCTGTCGGAATTAACCTTTTGCCAATTTTCTCCACCATCATCCGAACGATAAACACCGCCGTTTTCATTTTCGATAATGGCCCAAACACGATCTGAATTAACAGGAGAAACCGTAATACCTACAATACCCCATACTCCTGTAGGTAAGCCTTTATTTTCAGTAATGTTTTTCCAGGTATCTCCCCCATCTGTACTTTTCCACAAATATGAACCTTCACCGCCACTTTCCAAACTAAATGGAGTTCTTCTGATTCGCCAGGTACTGGCATAAAGAATACGTGGGTTATTAGGATCCATCACCAAATCAACAGCTCCGGCATCTTCATTCGCAAATAAAATTTTCTCCCAACTCTTTCCCCCATCCTTCGAACGGAATACTCCTCGCTCTTCTGATGCTTTAAATAAATCACCCATTACTGCCACATAAATTAAGTAAGCATTTTTAGGGTGTATTCTTATTCTTGATATATGTCTTGACTCTAAGAGGCCAATGGATTCCCATGTTTTTCCGGAATTAACAGATTTCCACATTCCTGATCCGGCAGATACGTTACCACGAACTGTTTTTTCACCACCACCAACATAAATCACATTATTATCCCACTCGCTAACAGCAATGGCACCAATTGACCCTCCAAAAAATCCATCGGTAATATTTTCCCAACTATTTCCGGCATCAACAGTTCGCCAAACACCTCCTCCTGTTGAACCAAAATAATATAAATTAGGTTTCCCCGAAACCCCAGTTACAGCATCCGAGCGACCTCCGACAAAAGGTCCAATCGACCGCCATTCCATGGCATTGAAAAGTTTTTCGTTATAAGAAAAAGGAGTTTCTTTAGTTTTTTTGTTTGCACCGGAGACTTGAACGACCAGCAATAACGTGATTGCGATGAGTGTAATACCTAGAAATTTTCTCATGAGAATATGATTTGGTTAACGATTAAGAAGTATAAATTTATTAAAAAATAAGTGTCGTCAAAAATAATTCGATCAACGTTTGATAAAATCCTATGTATAATAAACATAATTCCTGAAAATTATTTGGAATTTTTGATTTTATAATTGTGAGAGAGGATGTTCTTTTTTACTAGTCCTTTCCAAATAATTAATTTAAATTACTCACAAGCAATTTATATTTTTTCTCTTCCCGAATTAAATCAAAAGCTGAATCCTTCCTTAATAGTTCAACCTTATGAAAGCCAAGTTTTACTGCCTTTTCCAATGCTTCAATTGCATTCTTTTTTTGATCACTTAATGCATATGCACGAGCCAAATTAAAATAGGCATTTATATTTTCGGGTAAAATGACTGTCCATAACTTAAATTGCAATGCAGCATCTTTATATTGCTGAATACTCAAAAAATCAGAGCCATTCTGAACGAAAGAACTTGTCAAAGTTGAGATCAATCTAGATGCCATTAATCTTTTATTTTCATTTTTATTATTCTCCAATCTATGCAGATAACTCAATTGATTTCTCCACCAGATAAGGTTACTATCCGCCAGATTTCCTTCAATCCTAATTTGTCTCATTGCAGTTTGGTAATCATCAATCAAACTATTCTCTTCATTCCGAATTTTTTCCCATTCTGATTGTTCTTTTAAATACTCTTTGGTTTGTTCAATTTTTTTAATTTCCTGTCGAAAAGCAGATACATCAAAATAACTTGAAAAATCATTGATAATATAATTATATGTTTTAACGGATTCTGTCAATTTCCTGTCATTAAATAATTGCTGCCCTTGCAAAGTACACTTCTGAAATTGATTATTAATAAAAGAAGTGTCTGATTTAATAATTTTTTCATTCATGGCTTGTAATTCCAACCATTCAACAGCATCATTCAGCAATTCCTGACTTGGCCAAATATGTCCGGCATGAAAGGTGTGAATCTGATAAACAAGACCAATTTTTTTGAATAATTGTTCCATTTCAATCATCTCCAGGTAATTAAAATCTTTATTCCCAAATAATCCATAATAGATAAAAGACGATCTGTTAGTTGGTATAAATTCCTTAATGTTTGGTATTCCTGCACCACATCCTATAACTCCCTTTAAATTACCCGATATAACTGCTATCGCCATTGCACCCCTAGAACCTCCGGAAAATCCGCAAAGATATTTTCTGTCGGGATTAACAGAAAAACGGGTTTCTACATCTTCAGCCATAAATTTGTTAGCCTCAAAAATTAGGTTCCAAGGACCATTGTAAGAATTATATGAACTCGCTAAAATATAGCCGTACTTTTCTGCCGATTGCTTTAAACTATCCAAAGGCATTGTTGCGCGTGCACCAGGCTCTAAAATATAAATAATCGGCCACTCTTTACTTTCATCATAGTAAGTTGGCAAATAAAGTGCGTATCGCTGAGACAAGTTTTTAATACAATAAACTGTGTCATTAATCTGGCCTCGTTTGAAAATATTTGTGGTTGATTGGGCAAATGTTAAAGAATCGTTAAATAAAAAAACTAAAATTATGGTAAATAAAATGATAGCCAAATTTTGAAATGTCAACCGATAATTTTTCATTTTAAATAAGTTTATCTATAATTAATATCAATTGTGAGTCCTAAAAAAAGAATCCTATAGCAATTAGATACCAAAGAGAATAAAGTCCCTATTCATGGTAGACCTGTTTAAAATAAAATGAAATCAAAAATCCTTTTTGAAATGAAATTATAATTATAAAATTATTTTTTATAAAAATTCATTTCTTTGATATATGCATCAATTTGAGGCGGCAACATGTATTGAATTTCTTTTTGCTCTTTTATGCTGTTTCGAATAAAACTTGATGAAATCTCCATTTGAGGAGCATCAAAAAACTTTATTTGAGGATAATTTTCATAAATGTCGAGCTTAAAATTAGAGCGGTTGTAAACATAAAATGGAAATTGATTGATCAAAGTTTCATGGTTTTTCCATTTATGAAAATTTTTGAAAATGTCAGACCCCGTTACCAATACAAAAACATTGTTCGGATATTTCTCATTCAATCGCGTAAGGGTATCGATGGTATACGAAGGCCGTGGCATGTGAAATTCAATATCGATTGCTTTAAACCTTGCATCGTTTTCAATCGCCAGATTTACCATGTACCAGCGGTGATTATCGGCCAGTAAAGTTTTCTTATCCTTCAACGGGTTTTGTGGAGAAACAACAAACCAAATTTCTTCCAAATCCGTATTCTCAACCATATATTCAGCAATGACCAAATGACCAATGTGAATTGGATTAAACGAACCGAAAAATAAGCCTGTTTTTTTCATAAAACCACCCTTCTGTCTGCTTTTCGGCAGACATCTCCCCAAAGGGGAGAATTAATTTGCAAATGTCATTTCGAGGAGTTTACGACGAGAAATCTCAACTTATCAATTTTGGAGATTTCTCTCACGCTAAAAAACGGGATCGAAATGACAGAAATTATTTCTATTACTGTTTAATCAAAATTTTTCCCGCACTCATATTTCCGATATAAGCCCTTATTCCACTCACTACATCCTCGTATGAATAGCTTCCCTGAATATCTGTTTTTAATGTTCCTTCAATAAATAAATCCTGCAAATAATCGGAAACTTCTTCAAATTCACCATCTTCTAAATTCTCTATCCAATCCAACAAATTAAATCCTGATAATATTTTCCGATCAAAAATAACGCCCATTGGATCCAATCCGTTAATTTGATTTCCTGATAAACCTCCATACAATATTACTTCCGAATCGGGTGGCATGGCATTTAGCAATTGAGCCGTCATTTCACCGCCAACGGCATCGTAGGCCATTGTTGCATTTAATTTGTGAGCCAATGTTTTTAACTCTTCCATAAATCCTTCTGCACTTGAATCCAACACATATTTTTCACCTTCCGATTTAAGTCGAGCGACATGTTCGGGCCTTCTTACAATATTGATAATGTTCATTTTGTCGCCCTTTGCAAAAACGCGGATGAATCGGCCCACCTGTCCTGTTGATGCATTTTGAATAATGGCTTCGCAATCTTCCGATTGAGCTATTTCATACAAACCATAGGCAGTGAAAGGATTTACAGCAAAACAAGCAGCCTGCTCGATTGGCATTTCATCTTTAAGAGAAATACAGTCTGTAATATTTACAACTACATATTCCGACCAGGTTCCTCCGCTATCCTCTTGACTAAAACAACTTACCCTTTTTCCGATGAACTTTTTATCAATATTTGCCCCAACTTTAGTAATAATGCCACATCCCTCAAACCCCGGAATGCATGGAATTGTTTTCTTTATATTGTAAGCTCCACGTAAAAATGCAATGTCTGATGGGTTGCAAGGCGCAGCTTCCATTTTAATTTGCACTTGTCCGGCTAAAGGTTCAGGAGTAAGTTTTTCTTCCACTTTTAATCCGAGCATAGCTCGAATCAGGTTGTTGTTATAGGTTTGTAAGACGACAGCTTTCACTATATATTGTTTAAGTTTTTTATTATTCAGTGCCTAAAGTTTGAAGTACTTAAAATACCTAGAATTAAAAAAACATCTTTCTTTAGGTGCTCCACACTTTAGTTCACTCTAAGTACTTTTAATTCAATTATTAACCGATAAAAAGGAAAACACAACAGCACTGGCCTCATCAATGGCAACCTCCAAATCATCATTTACAATTTGCACATCAAATTCATCGGCAAAAGATAATTCATGTTTTGCCTTTTCAAGTCGTTTTTTTAAACTAACCTCATCCTCTGTTGATCTACCTTTCAGCCTTTCAGCTAAGATTTCAATTGAAGGAGGCATAATAAAAACAGACAAAGCTTTATCTCCATAAATCTTTTTAATATTAATCCCACCTACTACATCAACATCAAAAATTACATCTTTACCTTTAGCCCAAATACGATCTACCTCAGAACGAAGTGTTCCATAAAATTGATCTTTGTAAACCTCTTCCCATTCCAAAAATTCATCTTTTTCTATTTTATCTTTAAACTCATCAATGCTCATGAAATAATAATCTTTGCCATCCACTTCATTAGCGCGCATGGGTCGGCTGCAAGCTGAAACTGAAAATTCAAGTCCGAATTCCTGATTCAGCATTTCTTTAACAATGGTGGTTTTACCTGCACCCGATGGAGCTGAAAATATGACTACTTTACCATCCATGTTTATAAAATATTAAAGAGTTGCTCTTTGATTTTCTCCAGTTCATCCTTCATTTGGATGACGATTTTTTGCATGTTTACTTCATTGGCTTTTGAACCCAATGTATTAATTTCTCGCCCAATTTCCTGAGAAATAAAGCCCAACTTCTTACCTAAACTGCCATCGCCTACGATGGTTTCTAAAAAATAATCACAATGCTGTTTTAACCTAACTTTTTCTTCAGTAATGTCAATTTTTTCGATATAATAAATCAACTCTTGCTCAAAACGATTTTGGTCAATATTTAGTTCTGTTTGCAAGCTATCCAGATTTTTTTGAATACGTGCCTTTATTTGATCGATACGCACCGTTTCAAAAGGCTCGACTTCCGCTAACAAATTTACAACTGTGTGAATCCTGTCCGTAATTTCCTTCTGTAAATGCTTCCCTTCTTGCAAACGAAATTCATCAACCTGAACTATGGCATCTTTGATAATTTTTTCCAGTTTATTCCACTCATTCTCATCCAAGTCTTCTTTATCAGCTTTCAATACATCCGGCATTTTTAAGATGATAGGCAGGTAATTTGTAAATTCAGATTGATCTAAATCATCTGCAAGGCTTTTTAACTGATTATAATATTCCCGAGCTAAAACTTTATTTATAGAAAAATTTGAATCTTCCCCGGTTTGTTCCAACTGAATATTCAATTCTATTTTACCACGTTCTAGTTCCTGACTGAGCAGATTTCTTATTTCAAGCTCCTTTGCTCTGTAAACAGAAGGCATTCGTGTATTTAAATCCAATTGTTTACTATTAAGGGTCTTGATCTCAACCGTTACTTTTTTATTATTGAGTTCAGATTCAGTTTTACCGTAACCGGTCATTGATTTGATCATAAATACTTGTTTTTAAAGCAAAGATAAGAATGATAGGCCTTATATCAAACAATATAAATTTCGGTTAAAATTATAGCAGGTATCAAAATTTTGTATCTTGTTATCAAATCTGAAATAGTTTTATATTAACAGATTGGATTTTTTTACTCATGAAAGAAATTACTGAACCCTACCATATTTTTGACGATCCGATCAGGTATTATACTTCGATGTTGGAAGACATTGAAAGTGCCGGACATTCAATTTATTTACAAACCTACCGTGTTGGAAACGATTCAATTGGTATCAAATTCAGAGATGCGTTGACAAAAAAAGCCAGACAAGGTGTAGAAGTTAAAATCTTAATTGATTCGTGGGGGGGGAATGCCATTCCGGACAATTTTTTCAAGGAACTTATAGCACATAAAGGCGAGGTTCGTTACTTTGAGAAGTTAAAATTCAATTTCGACTTTTTCACCAAAGGCCATCGCAGAAATCACCGTAAGCTTCTCCTCATTGACGATAAAATCAGTTATATTGGGTCAACAAATATTACCGAATACAATTTAAACTGGCGGGAATTGGTACTTCGCCTCACTTCTGATATCGCGTTCAAATTTAAAATGCTATTTGATGAAGATTGGGAGAATTACAATAAAAATATTATTGACAAAAAGGTTAATTCCCGCATGGTTCGTCACGAAACTTGTGAGATTTTAAGGGATGTTCCATCCATTGCAATTCAACGGATCAATAAACGCTATGTTCAGTTGATCAAAAAGGCTGAAGAACAAGTATTGATTGAAACCCCATATTTTCTACCTGGCTATTTACTTCGGAAAGCATTAATGGATGCGGCAAAACGTGGTGTTCATGTCACTATTATTCTTCCTAAACATTCGGATGTTGGGTTGGTTGATATTTTAAGGAATAAATACCTTGGGCAACTTTATAAAAGCAGCATACATTTTTTGTTTTACATTCCTCATAATCTCCACGCAAAAGTAATGTTGATTGATGAAGATCGTTATTCGATTGGCTCTTCTAACTTCGATTACCGTAGTTTCAGGTATATGTACGAAATTGTTTTATTGGGAAAAGACCCTAAAATTATTGATCAACTGGAAACCCATTTTAGCGAAACCATTAAAAACACCCAAGCTTTCGATTACGAGCGTTGGCAGAACCGACCTGTTATCAATAAATTTTTTGAGTGGATTCTTCTCCCATTCAGACATCTACTTTAAAAAAATAGAAATTTGAAAATTAGGTAATTTGAAAAAGATCAAGAATTTCATATTGCTTGTTTCTCAATTAGCACATCATCAAATTTTCAAATTGAATTTACCCTCTGTCACAAAACCAGATTGATTTTTCTGAATTTTTTAGTTAAAAATATCGAAACAAATAATTAATCTTACTACTGCTTAAAAGGTTGCTTTATTAATAGCGCAAGCCCAAAAATCCGTGATGTCAGGGAGTGGCATGTGCGAAGGCTTGATTTGGATTTTGTTGATCTTTTGGTTCTTTTGTTTCAAGACAAAAGAACAAGATAAACGATCTACATTACTAAACTATGATCTGTCAAAAAAAGGATTTTTAGAAGTCGAAGTCAGCGGAATACCGTAAGCAATCTTTACTTTATCACCCAATAAATTCATCTCCAGCACTGCTTGTCCAACTGTGTACATAATCCGATTATCGGCACGGTTATCCATGGCAATACTTGCAGCCGATCCAATGGCAATTCCTAAATCTCCGGTATTAAAAACACAGGGAATATTTGGATGTGTGTTTTTTTCGGCACAATCTTTAAACCCACACATTCCACATTTAATCAAGCCCAACGATTTTATTTCGGTACCCAGCAAAACCATTACGGGCGAATTTAAAATATTTGCGGCATCGCGAATAAAAGCCTGCGCTCCTGATTCGTTTCCAATTTTGATCATGCGATCAGAAATGGCTTTAATTTCAGCTCCTTCAACCAGACTGATTACCATCGTATTTGTTCCTTTACCTTTTGGAGCAGTTCGTGCTGCAAGCATCATTTTCTTTGCCACTTCTGTTAGTGTAGCGTCACTTAGTTCATGTTCTTGTATCATCAGAATCTTATTAAATTAATCAAGGTTAAAATCGGAGATAAATTTAGTAAAATCAATTGTTTCATCCCATCTTATCTTGTTAAAATATATACCTTTGCAAAATATATTAAATAATTAAAAATTTAAATTTTCTACTGATGACGGAAATGACTTCAAAATTGGCAATGGAATTGGAAAATAAGTATGGAGCACATAATTATCATCCATTACCTATTGTTTTAGCAAAGGGCAAAGGCGCCTTTGTTTGGGATGTAGAAGGTAAGAAATACTTTGATTTTTTATCCGCTTATTCAGCGGTAAATCAAGGTCACTGCCATCCTAAAATTGTTGATGCCATGGTTGACCAGGCTCGTACTCTTACGTTGACGTCCCGTGCATTTTATAACGACCAACTCGGTCCTTATGAAAAATTTGTGACCGAATATTTTGGTTACGATAAAGTATTGCCCATGAATACAGGTGCCGAAGCAGATGAAACTGCGTTGAAATTAGCTCGTAAATGGGCTTATTTGAAAAAAGGTATTCCTGCCAATCAGGCAAAAATTATTGTTTGCGAAAACAATTTCCACGGACGTACAATTACGATTGTTTCCATGTCGACCGACCCAGATGCTCGTAATGAATTCGGACCATTCACTCCTGGTTTTGTAACAATTCCATATAACAATTTGGATGCCCTTGCAAAAGAACTTGAAGATCCAAATGTAGCAGCCTTCCTAGTTGAACCGATTCAAGGTGAAGCAGGTGTTTTTGTGCCGGATGAAGGTTATTTGAAAAAATCGTATGACATGTGTAAAGCCAAAAATGTACTTTACATTGCCGATGAGGTTCAAACCGGTATTGCGCGTACAGGTAAATTATTGGCTTGTGATCATGAAAATGTTCATCCTGATATCTTGATTTTAGGAAAAGCTCTTTCTGGAGGAGTTTTCCCTGTTTCAGCTGTTTTATGCAACGATGAAATTATGCTTTGCATTAAACCTGGTGAACATGGTTCAACCTTCGGTGGAAACCCAATTGCAGGCAGAGTTGCAATTGCAGCCTTAACTGTTGTTAAAGAAGAAAAATTAGCTGAGAATGCTGAGCGTTTAGGTAAGATTTTCCGTAATGAATTAAGAAAAATCAAATCAGACATGATTCAATTGGTTCGAGGTAAAGGATTACTGAACGCCATTATCATCAAACCAATAAATGGAAAAGAAGCTTGGGATGTTTGTTTAAAAATGGCTGATAATGGCCTCTTGGCAAAACCGACCCATGGTCATATTATTCGCTTTGCTCCTCCTTTAATTATTACTGAAGCACAAATAATGGAAGCGGTTGAAATAATCAGAAAGTCAATACTTTCGTTTGAATAAAAATAATTTATTAAAATGAAAAAGCCCATGAATTAATTCATGGGCTTTTTCATTTTATAGATCTAATCTTAGAAACTCCATCTGAATTTAACCCACATTTCGTCTCCTAAATCCCACCAACGGTCTTCAGCAGCTCTGGCAAAATTACTTGAATACTGAGTTAAAAATTCTTTACATAATTGAGTAGGATTACCTTTTTTGGCATTCTCCTGATCTTTTGCATAGAGTTCTTTTGCTCTGGTTTCAACATATTCGCTTTCATCGAATAATTTGTTTTCGTATTCGGCAACAATGGGTTCGATAATTTTTTGCCCTTCACCCCAATTTACCATCGCTAATCGATTTGCTCTTCGGAAAGCCCAACCGGCAGACTCTCTGCTAAAATGATCCTGATTATCTACTTTATAGCTTTTGGGCATATCCATGGTTCCTGCGTAAATAGGAATTCTTGGACTTAAGCGTGGGACATCAATGGAGAATAATAATCGGCCACCAATTTCATCAGGTAACCAATCGCGTAACTGAACGACGAAAGAATAAGCACAATATTGAACCGAAATTGGTCTGTCTCTCTTTAGAACTCCATCTTTTAATGCATTTATTAAATTTCGCTTATCTCCTGACATCCACGGATGTGCAGCAGGACTGATGATTGTATCTGTATAAGTCTCTCCTTTTTCATTCTTCTTATTAACTGCAACTTTTAAATTCCGGATCATTTCCCATTGAGTCCCGTCATAAGTTTCACGATATAATTTCATGACATCCCTAACACTTAATTTGTTATCAGGCTTAACTGAAAAAGGTAATTCATCAGCATTATAGTCCAAATTTAAAGAAGGAGCAACAGTACTTAACACGTAAAAATCACGAATACCAAAAGGTTTACCACCACTATATACTTTCCAGAATTTGAAAGTTTCTTTTCCATCCCAATACTTTAATTTTTTTGCAACATCATACACATTCTCAGATGCCATAAAATGATCTTTATCTTTCAGATTAAGCTCTCCAATCCGACTGATATTAGCAGAAATTCCAACATGGCCATCAGGGATACGTTCTGCTGCCCATACTGATCCAATCTGGTCAGGACCTTCGCCCATAATCTCTAATTGCCAAACTTCTTTTTTGTCGGCAATAGTAATACACTCACCAGAATCACCATAACCATATTTTTTAACTAACTCCCCGATCATTTTTATTGCATCGCGTGCATTAGTGCATCTTTGCAAAACAATTCGCTCCAATTCTTCAATTTGAAACATTCCATTTTTATTCTCAAGTTCACGTTTGCCTCCGAAAGTAGTTTCGCCAATGGCTAATTGCTTTTCATTTAAACTTGGATATGCCGTATTTAAATATGCATAAGTCTCCTTGGCCTCGGGAATTGTTCCTTTGAGAATAACATTTTCATTGCTCCATGCATCGTGGGTATGCATCGTTCCCCATAATACATCATGAGTTGTATCATTTTCAAATTTCATTGCCGGAACGATATTGATCCACACACGATAATAGGCATCACAAGTGTGAGCTGTCATTACAGAACCATCTGTGCTGGCAAGTTTGCCAACCATAATACTGGTGCAGCTTTCTTTGTATTCGGGATCATCAAATTGAGCCAGAGCCATTTGATTAAAACAAAAAGTAGCGATGATTGCAATCAAAGCTGGTTTAAGAAAGAAATTCATTTTCATATTATAAAAATTTAATTTTTAAATAAGGGCTAAAGATAAAAATAATAGATTAACGATTAGCCATGCTCGTCTATTTTAAAGCTTTATAATCTACGAACATAAAAACTACCTCACCCAATCGCTCGATTCTTAATCTAATCAGTTTGTCAGATATTTTATTATAAACCATATTGGAAGCATTGCAAGTTTTAAATTATTAGCATTATAAAAAATGCAGCCCATTAATATTCAATTCGAAATTTATTATTATGTGGTATATTTGAATCCAATTTATTTTACATCAAAAACGTTAACATTATAATGAACGCAACTAGTATTTCAATAAAAACATTGGTATTCATTGCTCTAGGCTTAACTATTTTCATCTCATGCAAAAAAACAAGTGATTTTTCTTATACAAAAGATATCAAAATTGAGATTTTACTTTCAGATGACGAAGGATTTGATTTGTTTGATCCTGAATCATATCCTTATTATTATCCAGACAGCATCAAAATATTTTATATTATCAACGAATTGGAAGTTGAAATAAACAACCCGCTTTTAAATCCCCCTCGTAACTTTTATGTTAATTATGCAAGCAGTAGATATCGATTGCAGTTATTTCCAAATCATGAGGTTTCAGAAGAATTTCCAATTACCCTAATAAAGTTTAATAAAACTATTACCGACACAATTCGCTGTGGTTA
>Ga0268284_1000827_pt1 | contig 18333 bp, 18 predicted proteins | sample saktaG_14_FD_190137 | JGI IMG/M metagenome (GOLD analysis project Ga0268284, IMG submission 190137) | Saline water microbial communities from Sakinaw Lake, British Columbia, Canada - sak_2013_06_06_40m | ecosystem: Environmental > Aquatic > Non-marine Saline and Alkaline > Saline ...
ATATAGATTTGATTGCGGCTCGATTAAACAATCGACCCAGAAAAACCCTCGGGTTTGAAACGCCCAAAGAGGCGTTGAATAAATATCTTTGTAAAAGAAATTTTGCATTTATCAATTGAATTCAGCACTTGATTGTTTTATGAAGAAGATTATTTTAATCACCGGAGCGACGAGTGGCATTGGAAAAGCTGTTGCCTGGAAATTTGCCGAAAATGGATTTGACCTGATCATTACAGGAAGAAGAAAAGAAAGGCTGGAGGTGTTAAAAGCTGACATTCTTTCCAAATATCCTGTTGAAATCCTCACCCTAAGTTTCGATGTGAGAGATCCTGATGCAGTTGAAAAAGCCATTGCCGGCTTGCCGGAGCCATGGAAAGCAATTGATATCCTGGTGAACAATGCCGGGCTGGCGGTTGGTCTTAATCCGGTTCATGAAGGGGTGATCGATGACTGGGAGCGCATGATTGACACAAATGTGAAAGGATTACTCTACATGACCCGCCATGTTGCTCCTTTGATGGTAGCCCGAAAAAAAGGCCATATCATTAACATTGGTTCGGTTGCCGGCAAAGAGGTTTATCCGAATGGGAATGTATATTGCGGTTCCAAATTTGCGGTCGATGCCATTACCAAAGGAACCCGCATGGACCTGGTTTCCCATCATATCAAGGTTACCCATATAGCCCCCGGCGCTGCTGAAACAGAATTCTCACTGGTAAGGTTCAAAGGGGATGCTGCAAGAGCCAACAATGTATATATGGGATTTACACCCCTGAAAGGGGAGGATGTTGCCGGAGTGGTTTATTTTGTGTCCACGCTGCCCGAACATGTCAATATCAATGATCTTGTACTGATGCCTGTCGCCCAGGCCAGTTCGATGGTGATTCATAAAGAATGAAATTTTCACTATCATTGCATTTCAGGCGGATATAAAATCAAAAAATCAGACTCCCATGGAAATAACGCGTATTTTCGATTTATTGCCCTATTACGAAGCAACATTCAAACCCAAGATCGATGTGATTGCTTCCAAAGAAAATGGGGAATGGGTAAAATACAGCATTCAGCAATACCGCGAGCTGGTTGACCAGCTTAGCTGCGGGTTTCTGAAATTGGGCATCAAGCCGGGAAACAAGATTGCGCAGATCAGCCAGAACCGCGCAGAATGGAACATACTGGATATGGCGATATTGCAGGTGGGAGCGGTTCATGTGCCGATTTATCCAACCATCAGCGAATCCGATTATAAATATATACTGAGCCATGCAGAAGTGGAATATGTGTTTGTCTCAGGCATGGAGCTTCTTCGGAAAATACAGCATATTCTTCCGGATATTCCCGGACTGAAAGGAATCTATACCTATAAAGCGATACAGGATCATAAACAGCTGAGCGAGTTAATTGAACTGGGAAAAGAAAATATGAATCCCGAATTGCTTAATCAGGTAAAAGCATCCGTGAAATCCGAAGATCTTGCAACCATAATTTATACGTCAGGAACAACAGGAAATCCAAAAGGGGTGATGCTCAGTCATTCCAATTTCATTTCCAATTTTATAGGAGTTTCTGATATTCCTCCTTATGGCGAGGATCATAAAGCGGTAAGCTATCTGCCTTTATGCCACGTTTATGAAAGGATGTTGAATTACATGTACCATTACAAGGGGATCTCTATTTATTATGCGGAAAACATGGGCACCATCACCGATAACATCAAAGAGGTGAAACCCAATATGATCACAACGGTTCCCCGTTTACTTGAGAAAATTTATGATAAGCTGTTTGCTGCCGGGCATAAGCAAAAAGGCGTTAAGCGCTGGATCTATTTCTGGGCATTGCATCTTGCATTGCGTTATGAACTCGACGGGAAAAATGGCTTGTTTTATGATTTGAAAAGGAAGGTGTACGATAAGCTGGTATACACAAAATGGAGGGACGCACTCGGAGGAAAACTGGATATCATTGTTTCAGGCGGAGCCGCACTGCAACCCCGCCTTTCAAGGCTTTTCTGGGCAGCCGGCATTCAGGTCATGGAAGGCTACGGGCTTACAGAAACTTCTCCGGTTATTGCAGTGAGCAATTTTAAAAAGAATGGAATAAAATTTGGAACAGTAGGGCCGGTTCTTCCCGGGGTTGAGGTAAAAATAGCTGCCGACGGGGAAATACTTTCAAAAGGTCCCAATACCATGATGGGTTATTTTAAGGATCCGGAACAAACCCGTGAATCCATCGATGCAGATGGATGGTTCCATACCGGTGATATAGGTGAAATTGAGCCCGGGGGACAATTGAAGATCACCGGCCGGAAAAAAGAGATCTTTAAAACCTCCTTCGGAAAGTATGTGAGTCCTCAACTGATAGAAGATAAATTCAAGGAATCCTTGTTTATCGATCAGATCGTGGTGGTGGGCGAAAATCAGAAATTTGCGGCAGCCCTGATTGTCCCTGATTTCAATTTTCTCAAAGCATGGTGCGAAGTGAAGGATGTTCCTTTCACCACCAACAGCGAAATGATCCTGCTCCCCCGTATTCAGAAAAGAATCAAACAGGAGGTCGATAAGTTCAACCTCTTTTTCGGGGAAACGGAAAAGGTAAAAAAATATCTGATATTGGAAAACGAATGGAGTTTTGAGACAGGTGAAATTACGCCAACCATGAAACTGAGGCGAAATATCATTTGTAAGAAATATGAAGGTTTAATAAAACAGGTATTCGAGTAGGGAGAAATTTTCTTTTTAACAGGCTTTCATGAAAAGGATTACCCGTATTTTCGATTTGTTGGAATTGTATGAAAATGAATTTCATGCCTCCCGGGATGTGTTTAATATAAAAAGATCCGGGCAATGGCAGCATTTTTCAGCTTCCGATTATCTCGAAAAAAGCCGGTTGTTCAGTCTTGGGTTGCGCTCATTGGGGATTGAGCCGGGAGATAAAATTGCAACCATGATGTACAATTGCCCCGAATGGAATTTTATTGACATGGGTCTGATGCAGATCGGGGCTGTTCAGGTGCCGGTTTATCCAACCATCGGTGCAGAAACTTTCAACTTTATCATGCAGGATGCAGGGGTGAAATACCTGATTATTTCAGATCAGGAACTTTATCAGAGAATCCGGAACTGCATGAAGGAAAATCCTTCCATCCTCGGTCTTTTCAGTATTGAAAAAATCAGGGGAATAAAAAACTGGAACGAAATTCTGGAACTCGGAAGCAGGTATACGCATCCTGAGGAATTAACCCGGATCAAGGCTTCTGTGCTGACAGAAGACCTGGCTACCATAATCTACACCTCCGGAACCACCGGCCGCCCCAAAGGAGTGATGCTTTCACACCGAAATTTTATCAGTAATTTCCTTGGGTGTGCGGAAATTCCTGATTTTAAACCCGGTGACCGGGTTTTAAGCTTTTTACCCCTTTGCCATGTTTACGAACGGATGCTGAATTATGTATTTCAGTATTTAGGAATGCAGATTTATTATCTGGCAAGTTTCGATCACCTTGGGGAAGATCTGAAAGAAGTCAGGCCGCATACTTTTGCAGCCGTTCCGAGGGTGCTTGAAAAAATATACAACCGCATCGTAGCCAGAGGGCGAAATTATAAAAGCATCCGGAAACTGATGTTTTTCTGGGCCCTGCGACAGGGATATAAATTTGAATTTTCTCAGCGGGAAAACTTCGTATTGTCTGCCAGGCTGAAAATAGCCGACCTGGTTTTATTCCGTCACCTGAGAAAATTAATGGGAGGTCATCTCAAGCTTGTGGTTTCCGGCGGAGCTTCACTACATCCCAGGCTGGCAAGGATATTCTGGGCAGCAGGGATACCTCTCATGGAAGGCTATGGGTTGACTGAAACCTCCCCCGTTATTGCCGTTTCACGTTTTGACAAAGATGGGGTTAAATTCGGCACGGTTGGCCCTGTTCTGCCTGGCGTTCAGGTAAAAATTGCGGAAGACGGGGAAATCCTGGTCCAGGGACCCAATGTCATGTTGGGATACCATAACCGGCCGGAAAAAACGGCTGAAGTTTTTGATGAGGAAGGATGGTTCCATACCGGCGATATTGGCGTGATCGAAGATGAAAAATTCCTGAAAATCACCGACCGGAAAAAGGAGATTTTTAAAACTTCCGGCGGGAAATATATCGCTCCACAGGTTATAGAACAGCGTTTTCGGGAATCTCCCTTCATTGAACAAATCATGGTGGTGGGAGAAAATCGCCCCTATCCTGCCGCATTGATACTTCCCAATTTCGACTATCTCCGGAATTGGTGCGCCGTCAAGCACATCGCCTTTGTCTCCCGCGAAAAAGTCTTGCTGAATCCGCGGATCCTTGTAAGGATAAAACGGGAAGTGGATTGGTATAACCAGGATCTCGGACAAACTGAGAAAATTAAAAAATTCAGACTGCTCGCCTCTGACTGGTCTATGGAGTCGGGAGAATTGTCGCCCACCCTCAAACTGAGAAGAAAATTTATTCAGGAAAAATACCGCAGCTTAATTGACGAAACTTATCGCTCCGTGGCATTCAACGATCCCATGAAAACGGATTAATGCAGCATTTTGAAGATCATTTCCTTCATCAGTTCCCCATCCGTTACGGAAACGTTTTCAACCCCTTTTGATTTCAGATCATATTCCCTGAGGATCCCGATGATTTTTACCAGCTTATTGAGGGGGAAGTTTTTCGCAGCCACTTGATAATCAGGGACAAAAAAAGGTTTCACGGAAAGCGCTGAAGCAATGCTGATGGTTGATTTATCGGAAGTGCAATGGTATATCAGGACTTTTGAGAAATAGGAATACAGGATAGGAATTACTTTTACCAGGGGATTTTCCCGTGGATTGGCGGCAAAATAGCGGATGATCTGATTTGCTTTGTAAACATCCTTCTTTCCGATGGCTTTTTGCAATTCAAACACATTGAAATCTTTGCTGATCCCGATATTTCTTTCTACATAATCCTCCGTGATTTCACTGCCTTCCTTAACATTGATCAGTAATTTATTTAATTCATTGACAACCTTGCTCAGGTCGTTGCCAAGAAATTCGGTAAGAAGGAAAGCTGCTTTATGGGTGATGGTGCAATTTTTTTTCTTCAGGTAATCATGTATCCATTCCGGAATTTTATTGTCATATAAACGGGCAGATTCAAATGCAAGGCCGTTCTTTTCGATGGCCTTATAAAAGCTTTTCCGTTTATCGAGCTTGCCGTATTTGTAACAAATGACCAGTATGGTCGATTGAACCGGATTTTCCACATATCCCTGAAATTCTTCCAGCTTATCAAGATCCTGTGCTTCCTTAATGATCAGCAACTGGTAATTCGCCATCATGGGAAATCGTTTCGCATAGCTTATCAGCGTAGGCACGTTCGAATCTTTCCCGTAAACGATCGTCTGATTGAATTCTTTTTCCTGTTCGTTTAACAGGTTTTGTTCAATATAATCTGAAATTTCATCAATAAAATACGACTCCTCCCCGTGAAGCAGGTATACCGGGTAATAAATCCGGTTTTTCAGATCCTGCAGAAGTGTGTCAAAACCAATCTCATTTTTTCCGGCCATGATTATTTGTCAAAATCAAATTTCAGATGTTTGACCGTCAAACCGTCGTTCATTAACTGTTTCAGCGAATCAATCCCTATTCTGAGATGTTCCTCGGTGTACTGAGCTGTGACGATTTTATCACTTCTCTGGGTTTTAACCCCTGAAGAAATCATGGGCTGATCGGAAACTAAAAGTAAAGCCCCTGTGGGAATGCCATTGGCAAATCCAACAATGAAAAGGGTGGCGGTTTCCATGTCGATGGCCATAGCCCTTGTTTTCCGCAATTCTTCCTTAAACTCCTCATCATATTCCCATACCCTGCGGTTGGTGGTATAAACCGTACCGGTCCAGTAATCGCGGTGATGGTCGCGGATGGTGGTGGAAATGGCTTTCTGCAGGTTAAAAGCAGGTAAAGCAGGAACCCTGGGATGGAAATAGTCATCAGACGTTCCTTCCCCCCGGATGGCAGCGATGGGCAGGATAAGATCGCCAACCATGTTTTTCTTTTTTAATCCCCCGCATTTGCCCAGAAAAAGACAGGCCTTGGGTGAAACAGCGCTGAGCAGATCCATTACCGTGGCCGCATTCGGACTTCCCATTGTAAAATCAATGATGGTAATGTTTCCGGCAGTACAACTGGGCATGGCTTTGTCTTTTCCCTTGATGGGCGTATTATGCCAATCCGAAAATAATTCCAGGTATAATTTAAAATTGGTGAGCAGAATATATTCCCCGAATTCATTCAGCGAAGTGCCGGTATAACGGGGAAGCCAGTTTTCGACAATGTCTTTTTTCGTTTTCATGGTGTTCAATTAACAACCGCGCATTAAACAGACAAAGATAAATGATTTGTCAGATTTTTCCGTAAGTTTGTATCTGAAGCCCATGCAACACTTAAATTTACCGGATTCAGATTTTAATATCAGAAAAGGGAAAAGCGGGAAAAATGAGATTTTTGATCCTTACCGGAAGAAATTCGTCCGGCTTACACCCGAAGAATGGGTTCGTCAGCATTTTCTTCAATATATGGTCAATCACCTGGGCTTTCCTGCTTCCCTCATCAGGGTGGAAGCAGAAATCATTTACAACCGTATGAAAAAGCGTTTCGATATCCTGGCCTGTGATACCGATGGAAAACCCTGCATGGTGGTTGAATGCAAAGCGCCTTCCATAGAAATCACACAGGAGGTTTTTGACCAGGTTGCCATGTACAATATGAGCCTGGAAGTCGCCTACCTTGTGGTGACCAATGGCTTAAACCATTATGCCTGTGCCATAGATCATAAAAACAGGAAGTTTGATTTTTTAAAGGAAATTCCGGAATACCGGGTAATCTGTGGTAACTAAATATACAGATGGAATTCATGTCCGAGATACCAAAAACCATGACCGATTTTCTTCTGGTCACGGTTTTTTCCCTCCTGATAGGGCTTTCGCAACGAAGGCTGCACAGTCAGGCCCATGATGCCGACCGGACTTTCGGAACCGACCGCACCTTCACCTTTATCGGGATTCTGGGTTATATTCTTTATATCCTTCAGCCGGCAAGTTTTTTTCTGTTTACCGGAGGCGGATTAATTCTGGCGGTAATTGTTTCCATCTCGTATTATTACCATATCCGCAACTTTCAGGATTATGGCATTACCACCATTCTGGTCGCTTTTATCACCTATTGCCTTGGACCGCTTTGGGTTACCCAACCTCCCTGGCTGGCTCTTTTATTGCTGGTGATTGTCCTGGTTCTTACAGAGCTCAAGGAGTCTTTTGCTCAGATATCTTCTAAGTTTGACCGGTTTGAGTTCATCACCCTGGCAAAATTCCTGATCATCGCGGGAGTGATCCTGCCAATTGTTCCCGATCAGCCATTCATGAAGGGACTTGCGCTGACGCCTTATAAAATATGGCTGGCCGTTGTGGTGATTTCCACCATCAGCTATATCAGTTACCTGCTGAAGAAGTTCGTCTTCCGTCAGGCCAGCATCATTGTTTCCGGGATTCTCGGGGGAATGTACAGCAGCACGGCCACAACCATCATTCTGGCAAAGAAAAGCGCCAACGACCCCGACCGGAGAAATCAGTATATGGCAGGCATCATTTTTGCCACAGCGATGATGTACCTGCGTATTCTGATCCTCATCCTTGTTTTTTCCCAGGCCTTGTTTTTCCGGACCTGGTTGTTTTTTATCCTGATGTTTGTCATTTCAGCAGGGATGGGCTTGCTCGTTCTGTTCTATAAAAATAAACAGGCCGGCGCTTTCAGCTCCTCTTCCTTGGAAGATAAAAACCCGCTTGAATTCAAGGTGGCGCTGATCTTTACCGGCTTGTATATTGCCTTTACCTTCATTACCTATGGGGTGCTGAACCGTTTTGGCATACCGGGACTGAATGTGCTTTCGTGGCTCGTCGGACTTACCGATATTGATCCCTTTCTGATCAGTTTGTTTCAGGGAAAGTTTGGAATTTCACCCGATGGCGTCATCCGGGCAAGCTTTCAGGCCATCATCAGCAACAACATACTAAAACTTGCTTATGGATGGTTCTTTTCAGGAAAAGCCTCGCGTAATTATCTTATTTTCGGATTTATGGTCATTATTGTCGTGAATATTATCTTTGTATGGCTCGTTTAATGAATGCATATGGCTGATCTTTTTACCATGGTTCTGAATAAGGTTGACGATTCCTTTTCTGTTCAGGATACCCGGAATTACGGACTTTACATTCAGTTTGATGAATCAGGTTTTGTTTATACCATACTGGATACGAGAAAGAATAAATTCCTGGTCCTTCAGCAGATGATGAAAAATGAGTTCCAGCCGCAGGCTGTACCTGCCCCTGCAATCTCCTTCAATGATTTTCTGAAAAGCATACTGAATGCGGTCCCCTGGCTGAAAAATCCATATAAACAGATAAAAATTGCCTACGAGGGACAAAAGTTTACCCTGATTCCCGGTCCCTTGTTTGACGCGGGCGAAGTGGAAAATTATTTGAGGCTTCATTTTTCTTTATCCAAGGAGGAGACGGCATTAAGTGACCACCTGATACCCCTTGACAACCATCTGGGTTTTTCCATTCCGGTTTCAACGCTGAACAGCATCAGGGCTTTCTTCCCTTCAGGAAGCGTGAATCACATAACAAGCGTGATTGCAGAAGGCCTTTGGATCAATTATAAGAACCGTATCCTTTCCAACCGGGTATTTCTTCATATGCGCGAAAAACGTTTTGATCTGATGATTTTTGATGGAAAGCAGATGACTTATTTAAACACTTTTAATGTTTCTAACGAGGATGATATTGCATATTACCTGATTTTTGTCCTTGAACAACTCAACCTGAATCCTGAAAATATTCATGCAATTCTGCTGGGAGCCGTTGAAAGAAATTCGCATTTACAGGAATTGCTTACCCGATATGTTAAGCACATTGAATTCGGACGCCGGAATGAAGCATTCCGTTATCCCTATGTGTTCAACCAGATTCCTCCTCAGGCTTTTTATTCATTGTTAAATTATCCTTCTTGCGGGTTATAAGCGGAAAATTCAGAGGAAGAAGGCTTCAGCCTCCGGTGAACTTGCCGGTCAGGCCCACCACCGACTTTGCCAAGGAAGGCCTGTTCAATATCCTCAATAACCTGGTCGATTTTGAATCCCTGAAGGTATTGGACCTGTTCTCCGGAACCGGTAGCATCGCATTCGAATTTCTTTCCCGTGGCGCCCCTGAAGTCACAGCCATCGATGCCAACCATCGTTGTGTGGATTTTATCAAAAAAACGGCCGAAACCTTCGGCGCCGGCAACCTGAAACCCGTCAGAACAAACGTCTTTGTTTTTCTGAAGCATATGATCGGCAAATATGACCTGATCTTTGCCGACCCTCCTTATGAACTGGATGGAATAGAAAGTATTCCCGACCTGGTCTTGAATTCAGATCTACTTGAAGCGGAAGGTCTTTTTATCCTGGAACATTCCGATAAGTACAAATTCGAGCATCATCCCGCTTTCTTCCAGAAAAGAAACTACGGCAGCGTCCACTTCACCTTCTTCAAACATCAAACATTAAAAGTCATTAGTCACTTGTCATTGGAATCAGTCTGTGACAAAGGAAAATCCTGACCAGTTCGGGTAAGGTGGTTGCTCCTGTCTTTTGGCGCAATACCCTCAGGGATTTTTCAATGGAGGAAGGAGATTTCCGGCGTTTTGCGGCAATTCTTTTAATGGTCAATCCAAGGGAGAGATCCCGTCCGATCTCTATTTCTTCCTGTGTAAAAATAGGTTTATTACTCCCTTTGATGTTGGTGTGAAGAGCAGGAATAATGTCGTGCGGAAGAAGTATATTCCCTTCGGCGACATTCACAATCGTGCTGATCATTTTTTTCTCATCCATGCATTTACACAGGTAAGCGCTTATTCCTGCCCTGAACATTCTTTGTTTCCACCATACCGAATTCCCGGCAGTATAAATAATGACAGGAATGCCCGGGAGGGTCATATTTAATAATTTCAGATTCTCAAGCGGATCATCATCCCCGAGAAACAGATCAAGGAGGATAACCTTCACATCCATTGTAGGGAGCAAAGCAATGGCATCGGCGATGTTCAAGGCAGATCCTATAATCCTCACTCCTTCTTCCGAATCGGAGAGCATGAATTCCAGCCCCTGAATCACGGCCGGGTGATCATCGATCATGAAAACATGGATCATCCCCATTGTTTTTGTGAAGTACCAAAGGCAGATAATATATATCAGTGAAGCAAATATATCAGCAGAAAAATGAGGGTCGTAATACTACTTGCCAATATTATTCCGGGTTAACGACTATTTTTATATTAGTGGTCAAATCATTATTGTCGATAATTTTTACTATATAAAAGCCGGGTTGCAAATCTTTGATGTTCACCATGCTGGTATCCTTGAAAGGTTCCCTGATAAGGATTTTTCCATATCGATCTATCACTAAAAATTCTTTAAAGCATAGGGTATTGTCTGTTTCAATTGTAAAAGAAACTTTCGAAGGATTCGGGTAAATCTTAATAGGATAATTACCTGTTTTGACAGAATGGACTGATGTAATGATTTCACAATTTGTCACGGTGTCAGGATAGATGGTCACACCGTTTTGGCTAAAGCAAGTAATTGAAAAGTCCGGCGCATCGATAACAGAGCCGGGAGAATATTCAATCAGGCCGTACGTCGAACCAACACCCTCAATGAAAAAAATATTGTAGATGGAATTTATTTTCCATCTTTTCCGGAAACTGTTATCGACTAAAACAGAATCAATTGATTCAACAACATCTTTCTGGTTAAGCATGTTCTCAATGTATCCTTTTACCGTATCACCGACCTGCATGTCGAAATCATAAAGTAATTGTTCAGTTATGGAATCTGTCGGAATAATAAACACTTTCTTATTTACGGTATCTTGCCGTATTGCTCCATTATAACCGGCAACAGTATGATAAATTCCTGACTCCCTGGCAGATTGAATATAAGGAATCAATAGTTTATGATATTCGATGTTATTTATAAGCGTGTCGCCCGAAATTAATATTGTATAATAATCATTTATAGGCGGATAAGTAAAAAACAGCGCATGAATATTCCAGGTTGCGTTACTATCTGGAAATGGATGATAAACCGAGTTCTGCCCCATTGTCGTAATCGAAGGCAGCAGTATAACCAGAAGAAATAGTTTTCTCATAATTAAAAAGCATAGAAATACACATTGGCTTATTTGGGAATTATTATCTTCCCGGTTTTTGTCAGTATTATACTCTTTTATTTTTAGTGCGTTTAATTATGAATACTAGTACTAGACTTTTCAGTAATAGAAGCAAACCAATAATAAAGAATAAATGAGACGTTCCATGGGAAGGACTTTGCACGAAATCGATTCCGCCCCAAATAATGAATATCGGGCAAAGAATAATTGATGGCCAAAATATTAATTTCAATGGATCCATTTTGCCAAAATTTATGTTGGATTTGATGATGGCGGCTGACCTATACCTACACATCCCAGCCCAAATCCAGTCAGACATTCATAAGTGCAAATATAGCAAACAATAGTGCAAATCCAATCTTGACTACATTCATTAACGGTGCTGGCCATGCATTCCCAGAAATTATTTGGGTATTGTTGGTAACATCCAAAACTGCGTCATTACTTCATTACATCTGGATAGTTATTATGGCAACCTGGCCTGCAGGAAGAGGGGCCTAAATCCTTTAAGTACCCATTAGAAAATATTTGCAATTTTGGTTCAATAAGTAAGAATTTGTTTTTTTCACGCATGGACCTTACCCATATAGGCTTTGTTTGCTATAATTATGAATGACTTTTCTGCAGATGGGGCAATCGAAAATGAATTTTGTAGGATGAATAAAATTTGCTTTGTCATTATTTCATCAACTTCAGCATTATACTTTGGGTACTCATGAAACGTAGAATTGGAATTTATAAAAAGACGATGAAAGATTCTTCCGTTGAGATATGTATAAGTACTTATGCCACGAAGGTTTGTAAGATCATAGCTTGTGGTTTTTGCTAGATCCTTATTGAAGTACAGGACAATAGTATATGGAGAAATAACTTCTCCAATGAGACGATTGATCTCAATATTCAGTTTGGAAAAACTTCCGGTTGCCATTATGCAATCTCCGAACTGATAAGGGTTTGATTCGGAGTGTTTACTGAAATAGTAATTACAATTAAACTTAATGTCTTCTTTATTAGCGAAAGCAAGTTTTATTTCTTTGACCCCTTCAGGGTTGACACCGCATGTAGAGCAACTATTCTTGCTATCATGGCTACAAGATAAAATCAGGCAAATACAGGGAACATAGATGACCATGATTAAATTGATAACAGATTTTCTTTTCACAATAGATAATTTTAGAGGTTATAATTCCGGAAAATAACCAATCGCATATATTTTGGAAAACTATCTATAACTTAAAGGTATTTATAAAAAACATGTTCGCAAACAGTTAACTTCGAAAATAGACCCAGCAAATATAATATAGAAAAATCTGAATTCGCCGGTCAACTTTCCTCAAAAAGTTTTCCGATTTTCGGAATTTGTTGACAAAAATTGTAAAATGGAATGTAAACGATTCAAGGCTTTAAATCGTCGCTTGTCAATTGTCAGTTAAGGAAGGCTAGTATTCGTCTTCGTGGAAAAAGAAATCGTCTTTGGTGGGATAATCAGGCCAGATATCCTCGATGCGTTCGTAAGTTTCGCCTTCGTCTTCAATTTCCCTTAAATTCTCAACAACTTCCTGAGGCGCGCCTGATCGGATCGCCCAATCGACCAGCTCGTCCCTGGTAGCAGGCCAGGGAGCGTCTTCAAGTTTTGAGGCCAATTCGAGTGTCCAGTACATTGATATCTTCTTTTTGAGTTTTTTGCAAAAGTATAAAAAAATAAATCAAAAAGTCAAGGAAAAAAAAAGAGGACGGATTTACGGGGACAGATGTCGGAATTGCCTTGTTATTTCAGGATTTCCGGCAGCCAGGGTGTTTCCGCCGCATTCAGATCTTTCCCTGTTTTCCTGGCCAGTACGAACAGGTAATCCGATAAACGGTTGAGGAAACGAATTATTATATCTTCCACCGCACTGATTTTATTTAGACGGATGAGCGATCGCTCCGCCCGCCTGCAAACGGTTCTTGCAATGTGACAATAGGAAACAATGGTATGTCCGCCGGGAAGGATGAAATGCTGCAAAGGGGGAAGATCTTCATTCATGGCATCGATCTCATGTTCAAGCAAACTGATATCTTCTTCCTTCAGGACAGGCAATGACCGGGTTTCTTTTCCGGGATCCCTGGCAACCAGCGCTTCCGCTATAAACAGGTTTTCCTGAATCCCGATCAGGATTTCACGGTAATGCGGCTTGATTTCCTGGTCGCGTATCAATCCGATAAAACTGTTCAGCTCATCCAGGTTTCCATAGGCTTCCACCCGTTCATGGCTTTTGGGAACACGGGTTCCGCCCAGCAACGAAGTCTCGCCTTTATCACCACCCCTGGTGTATATTTTGAAATCGTCCGACATATAAATTCAATTAAGAATTAGGAGTTAGGAATTAGGAATTAGGAGTAAAAAAATCGACCACTGATTCTTAACTCTTTGAAAGTCTTTGTTTAAGATTTTCGAATTGTTCTTTCATTTCTTTGGGCAGCCGGTCGCCGAAAATTGCCTGGTGTTTATCGATCAGTTCACATTCTGCCAGCCATTCCATGATATCGACTTTCAGGATTTCATCCATTTTTTCTGCAACGCCTTCCAGGCCGATGGTATCCACCGCGGTTTTTGAAGGAACATATCCTATGGGTGTCTGTGTAGCTTCAGCTGTCCCTTCAAGGCGTTCGAAGATCCATTTTAACACCCTGATATTGTCTCCGTAACCTGGCCAGAGGAATTTACCATCCGGTTCTTTGCGGAACCAGTTGACGTTAAAGATCCCTGGTAATTTTGTTTTATCCGGTGCATTTTCACCGATCTTCACCCAATGACCGAAATAATCGCCCATATGGTAACCGCAGAAAGGCAGCATGGCAAAAGGATCGCGGCGAACACCGGCTTTCAGGCCGATGGCAGCCGCGGTAACTTCGGAACCCACGATGGAACCCATAAAAACGCCATGATTCCAGTCGAATGCCTGGTAAACAAGGGGAACAGTACCGGGACGCCGGCCCCCGAAAAGAAAGGCCGAAATGGGAACTCCTTTGGGATTTTCCCAGTCTTTATCGATTACCGGACATTGGCGGGCAGGGGCTGTGAACCTGGCATTGGGATGAGCTGCCGGTTTGCCTTTTTCCGGATCGTAAACTTCATTGGTCCAGGTGATGGAACCTGCCGGAATATCATGTCCGATGCCTTCCCACCAGATGTCGCCATCGGGAGTGAGGGCCGTATTGGTGAAGATGGAATCAGCCTTGCAGGAAAGCATGGCATTCGGGTTGGTTTCCATGGAAGTATATGGAGCCACCCCAAAGAAACCCGCTTCCGGATTGATAGCATATAAACGGCCATCTTCCCCGAATTTCATCCAGGCAATGTCGTCGCCCACCGTTTCAACTTTCCATCCTGGTATGCTGGGAATCAGCATGGCCAGATTGGTTTTGCCACAGGCGCTCGGGAAGGCGGCGGCAAAATATCGTTTCACGCCTTTGGGGTTCGTGATGCCCATGATGAGCATATGTTCGGCCATCCAGCCTTCGCGACGGGCCATGCTGGAGGCGATTCTTAAAGCAAAACATTTTTTTCCGAGCAGGGCATTTCCACCGTAACCGCTTCCAAATGACCAGATTTCATTGGTTTCCGGGAAATGGGTAATATATTTCTGCTCAATCGGGGCACAAGGCCATTTTACATCCGCTTGTCCGGGTTCCAGTGGAGCTCCGACAGAATGGATACAAGGAACAAATTTCCCTTCTCCCAGAATATCAAGCACAGGGGTTCCCATACGGGTCATGATGCGCATGTTAACAACAACATAAGGAGAATCCGTGATCTGGATTCCGATGTGTGCAATTTTTGAACCCAGGGGGCCCATGCTGAAAGGAATGATGTACATTGTACGTCCTTTCATACATCCCCGGTACATTTCTGTAAGGATTTTTTTCATTTCCACCGGGTCCATCCAGTTATTGGTGGGGCCGGCATCCTCTTTTTTCACGGAACAGATAAATGTTCTGTTTTCCACCCTGGCAACATCGCTGGGATCGCTTTGGAAATAATAGCTGTTCGGACGTTTGTCGCCGTTTAACTTAATCGCGCTTCCGGTTTTAACCGATAATTCAAGTAAATTCTGATTTTCCTGATTTGATCCATCGCACCAATGAATCGCTTCAGGCTGGCATAAAGCAGCCCATTCGTTTACCCAGTTTTGCAGGTTTTCAGGGATCGTCATATCTTTTAGTTTTAGAGTTGGTGAATTAGTGTTGTCGAATTTACAGATCCGGAAGCAAGCCGGACGATTACTTTAGCTCTGCGAGCGCTCCCTTAATCCTCCGTACGGCTTCGGTTAGCTTGTCCTTGCTGCTTGCGTAGGAGAACCGGATACAATTCAGGTCGCCGAAGGCATCGCCCGGAACAAGCGCTACGAAAACCTTGTTGAGCAGGTACATACACAGGTCGTTGCTGTTGTTAATTGAAATTTTTCCATCTGATTTTCCGAAATAAAAGGAAATATCCGGGAAAATATAGAAAGCGCCATCCGGATGGTTCAGTTTCATACCGGGGATTTCAGCCAGCATTTTCAGCATCAGGTCGCGGCGTTCACGGAATGCCTGTTGCATGATCTTCATATCGGGAGTGGCATCCGGAGCAGTGGCAAAAGCTTTCAGGGCGGCACGCTGGGCAATGGAGGAAGCGCCGGATGTAAATTGTCCCTGCAACTTATCACAGGCCTTGGCAATGGCCAGGGGAGCGGCAATGAAGCCGATTCTCCATCCGGTCATGGCATAGCCCTTTGAAACGCCATTTATTAAAACAACCTGGTCTTTGATGAAGCCAAACTGGCAGATACTTTCATGCTTCCCGACAAAGTTGATATGTTCATAAATTTCATCAGCAATGATGGTGATCTCCGGGTGTTTTGCCATGACTTCCGCAATTCCCTTTAATTCATCCCGTGTATAAACCGAACCGGTCGGATTACAGGGGGAACTATAGATCAGGACTTTTGATTTCGGAGTGATTGCAGCTTCAATTTGTTGCGGTGTGACCTTGAAATTATTTTCAATGGAAGCAGGAATGAAAACTGATTTTCCTTCCGCCACTTTCACGATTTCTTTATAGGATACCCAGTAAGGGGCTGGTATAAGCACCTCATCACCGGGGTTTACCAGGCTGAGCATGACGTTTGCAATGGATTGCTTTGCACCGGTGGATACGACGATCTGGTTACATTCATAATCCAGATTGTTATCGCGTTTTAATTTTTTACAAATAGCCTGACGAAGATCTTCATAACCAGATACCGGAGGGTAGAAACTGAAATTTTGGTCTATGCCTTCCTTGGCGGCATTTTTAATATAATCGGGGGTGTTGAAATCGGGTTCCCCCAGGCTCAGGTTGATCACATCATGGCCTTCGGCTTTCAGTTCGCGGCTCTTACGCGACATGGCCAGGGTTTCGCTTTCTGCCAGGTACTGGATTCGGTTTGCAAGTGTTGTCATAATATAGTGAAAATGAAGTTTTTGTAAAAAAAAGACAAATTTAGGGAATTTTTCGGTTTACGATTTACAAAATTGTAAATTTGTGATTAAATCCATCCTTTATGCCTCCTCCCATCGATCATCCTTTTCTTTTCCACCTGCTGGGTGGATTGCTCCGTTTCTTTTTTCTTTTCGGAGGGGCATTTTTCCTTCTGTGGTACTATCTGAAACATTCCCGGAAACAAAGTTCTTCCCCGATTGTTCCGGATGGGCCAAAAATTATTCTGCCCCTGAGGCTGCAGGCTTGCGAACGATTTGTTCTGTTTCTGGAACGGATTCATCCTGCCAACCTTTTAATGCGGGTCAACAATCCCGAACTTACCTCCATGCAGCTTCAGTCGCTTCTGGTACGTACCATACGGGAGGAATTCGAATACAATCTTTCCCAGCAGTTATATGTTCCATCCCATGCCTGGGAACTGATCAGGAATGCAAAAGAACAAACCATTCACATGATCAATCAGGCTTCCGGAAAAGTAGGAGCAGACGCGCCATCAGCTGAACTTGTGCGTCAAATCCTGGCTATAAATGTGAATAAGGAAAAATCTCCTGTCGATCTGGCGCTCGAAGAAATTAAAAAAGAGGTACAAGCGTTGTTTTAAACGGAAGGAACCCGCTTCCCGGATTACCCGCCGGAACCTGTTTCATGAGGCAGAGGCTGAACCCTGTGAATATTTATTTCAGTCCCTTCATCCGGTACCAATAAGTGTAGATTTCTTTAAATCCCGGTTTCTCATAAAGCCGCAACGCCTGAAAGTTGTCATTTAGCACCTGAAGGTATGCGGTTTCTGCCCCCTGGATTTTTCCCCAGCCAAGCAAGGCATTCACCAGGCGGGTTCCCAGTCCGCGATTCCTGAAATTCATATCCACCACAAGGTCAAATAGTCCAAGAAATTTTCCTTCGATGACCCCGAGACCGACTCCAATGGTTTTCCCCTTTTCAGAAATGGAAACAAGACATTTTGGGGTCACCACCTGGTTCATGATGGCAATATAGGTGGGTTTTCGTGAAAGTTCAAACTGGTTCATCCGGATAAAATCATCGATCCAGGCTTCATTCATTTTACTGGAAACCGATACATCATTACGACCTTCAACCTTAAAATCTTTCAGATCAGCAACTTGAAATGAAATGATGGAGTGGATGAAATAACCTCTTTGACCAAGTCTTTGATCCATATCCGAAGGATCTGAAATAGAAGTAATTTTAAAGGTTGGCGGAATGTTTCTAGCAGAAAAGGCTTTTTCGCAGAAATCAATTTTTATTTCAGGGTCAAGAGAAGACGGATAGAGTAAATTCACCGAATTCGAACGTTTGGTCACTCCATTGGCAAAGCGAAGAAGCCAACCGTCGTACTGCAGGATTTGCAAAGCAGGCCAGGCATTGTTGCTGATTTCTTCAAACCGACGAACCATGTTTATCAATTAGGAATTAGGAATTAAGAGTGTTCAAAACATAATAGATTAAAAACTGTAGTTCTTTGACATTTTGAGTTTTATAGGGTTGTTAACAAGTTTTCGCTTGAAATTAACAATGATTTTCAGGTATTCAGAAAAATATCTT
>Ga0268284_1000828_pt1 | contig 18316 bp, 7 predicted proteins | sample saktaG_14_FD_190137 | JGI IMG/M metagenome (GOLD analysis project Ga0268284, IMG submission 190137) | Saline water microbial communities from Sakinaw Lake, British Columbia, Canada - sak_2013_06_06_40m | ecosystem: Environmental > Aquatic > Non-marine Saline and Alkaline > Saline ...
CACGATGCTTAACACCGGGTGTCTGGCGAGTGCGACCTCACACCGCTTTGCCACGGGTCGCTTCTGGGGGTGGGAAGGCGTCGGTTGCTGTGAGGGTACCTGCACCCACGTCTGGCACTATGCCCACGCCATGGGCCGCTTGTTCCCCGATCTCGAACGCGATCTGCGCAAGCGCACCGACTTCGATACCGCGATTGAAAAACCCTCGGGCGCCATCCGCCACCGCGGCGAGGGGTTCGGCCTGGCGGTGGACGGCCAGGCCGGCTGTATCCTGCGCGCCTATCGCGAGCACCAGATGACCCCCGACGGCGTCTGGCTCAAGGACCTATGGCCTAACATCAAGCTCGCCATGCAGTGCCTGATCAAGATGGACAAGGGCGACGGGATTTTAGACGGCCACCAGTGGAACACTCTCGATGCCGGTTGGTACGGCCAGATCGCCTGGCTGAGCGGATTGTATCTGGCCAGCCTGCGCGCCGCCGCGGAAATGGCCACCGACATGGGCGACAATGCCTTCGCCGCCGAATGCCGCAAGATCGCCGACACCGGCCGCGAGAGCATCAAGCGGCTTTTCGACCGGGAGTATTTCATCAACCTGATAGATACCAAACACCCCGAGGCCCTCAATTCCGGCACCGGCTGCGAGATTGACCAGGTCTTCGGCCAAAGCTGGGCCTATCAGGTCGGGCTCGACCGCGTGATCCCGCAGAAGGAGACGCGCCTGGCGCTGCAGGCGTTGTGGCGCTATAACTTCACGCCCGACTGCGGGGCGTATCGCAAGATCTACAAGGGCGGGCGCTGGTTTGCGCTGGCAGGCGAGGCGGGCATGCTGATGTGCACGTTCCCGCGCAAGGACTGGAGCTTCGAAAATGCCAGCGGCAAAGGCAACACCGATGGATGCTGCAACTTGTTCAACGAGGTCATGAACGGCTTCGAGTATCAGGTGGCCGGCCACATGATCTGGGAGGGCATGGCCCAACAAGGCCTGGCCGTCACCCGTGCCGTGCATGACCGCCACCACCCGTCCAAGCGCAACCCGTGGAACGAAGTGGAGTGCGGCGATCACTATTCCCGCAGCATGGCCAGTTATGGCGTGTTCATCGCCGCCTGCGGATTTGAATACCACGGGCCCAAAGGCCGCATCGGCTTCGCCCCGAAACTCACACCCGAGAAGTTCAAAGCCGCCTTCACCGCCGCGGAAGGCTGGGGCAGCCTCAGCCAGAGCCGGACGGGCAAGACCCAAATCAACCGCATCGAAGTGAAATCCGGCGGCCTGCGCGTCAAATCCCTGGCCCTCGAACTGCCACCCGGTGCCACCCTGAAAACCACCACCGTGGCCGTCGGCACCCAGCAGCTAACAGCCAAAACCACCCAAACCGGCCAGCGCGTCGAATTGACGCTGGCCAAGGAAGTGACCATGAAAGCCAAGGATGTCATCACCACCAAACTCGAATTCGCGTGAAACCATACCTCATCCCCATCACCGCATCATTCCTGTTAGGTGCGGGCTCCCTGCGCGCCGTGACCGACCAGGCCTGGCTCGACTCCTACAAAATAGTCTGGGACAGCCAGAGCGCGGATGCGCGCGGCTCGATGCCCATCGGCGGCGGCAACATCGCCCTCAACGTCTGGGTCGAGAAGGACGAGTTGCTGATCTACTTCGGCAGCCCGGATTCCTGGAGCTACCGGGGCGCGGGCTATAACACCCAGATGCAAACCAAGCTCGGCCGCCTGCGCTTGAAGTTCACCCCGGTGGCCTGGGCCAAGGAGTTCCGCCAGGAATTGGACCTGGCCAGCAACTCGATCGTGCTGAGCGGGAAATCCACTGGCGGCCGTGCCGTCAAATTGCGCGTCTGGATCGATGCCATGCAACCCGTGGTGCACCTCGAAGGCCAGTCTGATAGTCCCGTGGAGGCCTCGGTGGCGGTCGAATACCCGACCGGTCTGGCCATGGCGCCCCACAACGCAGGCCAGACCTACGGACCCTTGGTTCGCGAGGGGCGCATCGACGGGGACTCTATCGAGTGGTGGGAACGCAGCCCGGCCATCGACGAGGGACGCAACGAGTATATCCGCCGGTTCAACATCAAGGAGATCGCCGAGTTGCTGCCCAACCCGATGGCTAACAGAACCATGGGCGGCCGGCTTTCCGGCACGGGGTTTGTGGCCGATGGCACAGGGCAGGGGACCTATGACGGCAGGGAGTTCAAGTCGGTGAAATTGAAATCCGCCAAACCGCTCAAGACCATCGACCTGCGCGCGTCGCTGCGCATCGCCCAGGACCCCACGCTCGCCGAATGGCAGGCGCAGGTGAAAAAACTTGAGGCGGCCAAGCGTGCGACCGGCCAGGCGGATTGGAAGGCGAGCGCGGCCTGGTGGCAGGGATTCTGGGACCGCAGCCGCATCGTGATCAATCCGGGCAAGGGGCCCGACGATCCCGCCTGGCAGACGGGGCGAAACTATCAGCTATTCCGTGCCTTGCTAGCCAGCAACCGGACCGGCGAATTTCCGACCTTGTTCAACGGCGGCCCATTCACCTGCGAGCCCGACCCGGATCTGCGCAACTGGTTTGACTGCCAGTTCATGGCGCAGAACCAGCGGCTTGTCTATTGGCCGATGCTCATGAGCGGCGACTATGATCTGCTCAAAGTGGGATTGGAATTCTATCGGCGCCACACCGACCTCCAGACCGCCTGGGCCAAACATTTCTGGAAGGTGGACGGCCTGGCATTCAACGAGGGCATGGGTATCTATGGCGCCGACTGGACGCCCAACCCCGAAGGCCACGGCGGGCCCGCACACCTCACCTATCACAAGGTCAGCGGCATGGAGTTCGCCATCATGATGCTGGACGCTGGAAGTTATGGCGGGGCCGATGTCCGGCCCTACCTGCCGATCGCGCTGGGCTATCTGAAATACCATGACCAGTTCTATCGGAGAGAAACGAAAAAGCTCACCGGCAAGGAACTCGATGACAAGGGGCGCCTGGTCATCTTCCCCGGCAATGCCATCGAGATGTATCAGGAAACACGCAATGACGCCTGCACCATCTCCGGGTTGATGGCGCTGAGCAAGGCCCTGCTCGACTTGCCGGCCAACGTGCTGCCCGCCGATCAGCGCGCGTTCTGTGAGGCGTTCCGCAAGACCTTGCCGCCGCTACCTCTGCGCGAGCGGCGCGGGCATCAGACCCTGGCGCCCGCCGAATCGTGGAAGTCGGCGTCCACCTGGGATAACATCGAACTGCCGGAGTTGTATCCCGTCTTTCCCTTCCACATCTATGGCGTCGGCAAGCCGGGCCTCCAACTGGCGCGCGACACCTGGGAATTCAGTTACGATCATCCGCGGCAGAAACGCAACTTCTGCTGGTATCAAAGCCTGATCTATACCGCCGACCTCGGTCTAACGGAGGAAGCCCGCGAGTTTGCCCTGGGAAAACTCCTTTGGCCATATCATGAAAAGGGCGGCCAATCCGGCATGCGCTACCCGGCGTTCTATGACACGCACGGCTTCTGCCAGCGGCCGGACTTCGACCACGGCGGCTCGGCCATGGTCGGCTTGCAGGACATGCTGATGCAAACCGTCGACCAAAAAATCCTGCTCTTCCCCGCCTGGCCCAAGGATTGGGATTGCGAGTTCAAACTCCACGCGCCCAACCGCACCACCGTGGCGGGGGTGCTCAAGGCCGGCAAATTGGAGAAACTCACAGTCACGCCGGAGACCCGCGCCAAGGATGTGGTCAACATGCTGGGGAAATAGACCAGGTAATCATCAATCCAATGCCCGCGTTCCCCATTTTTCAGCAAGACTTTCAAACACAAATTATCAATTCAACTCATGGACAGAATCGCCATAACGACAGTAGCCATGATCATGGCCCTCGGTTCCTCCGCATCGGCCGCAGGCCTCGCCGGCAAACGTCCTAACATCATTGTCATCCTCACCGATGACCAGGGGTACGGCGATCTCGGGCGTAATGGCAACAAGGTGATCAAGACGCCGAACCTGGACACAATGTATGATGAGAGCATGCATTTCGAGGATTTCCATGTGAGTCCGACCTGTTCGCCGACCCGCTCCTCGATCATGAGCGGCAAGCATGAATTCAAGAACGGGGTGACCCACACCATTCTCGAGCGCGAGCGCATGAGCTTGAAATCCACCACGATCGCGCAGGTCCTGAAATCGGCAGGCTACACGACGGGCATCTTCGGCAAGTGGCACCTCGGCGATGAGGATGCCTATCAGCCGGACCAGCGCGGCTTTGACGAGGTGTTTATTCACGGTGGGGGCGGGATCGGTCAGACCTATCCGGGAACCTGCGGGGATGCTCCCGGCAACACGTATTTCAGTCCGGCCATCAAGCATAACGGCAAGTTCGAGAAGACGGACGGCTATTGCACGGATGTGTTCTTCGGGCAGGCCATGAAGTGGATTGAAACCTCGTCGCAGGGGAAACAGCCGTTCTTTGCCTATATTCCGACCAATGCTCCTCATGGGCCGCTCCAGTGTCCTGAGGAATACATCAAGAGGTGTGCGGGTAACAACTTTTACGGGATGATCGCCAATATCGACGACAACGTCGGCAAACTCATGGCGAAACTCAAAGAGTTGGGCATCGACGACAAGACGCTGGTCGTTTTCCTCAACGACAATGGCGGCACGGGCGGCGGATTCAATGCCGGCATGCGTGGCATGAAGTGCACCGCATTCAATGGCGGCGCGCGCGCGATGTCGCTCTGGCGCTGGCCGGGTGTGATCAAGCCCGCGGACTGCGACAAACTCACCGCCCATTTGGATTTCTTCCCGACCTTCGCGCAACTGGCCGGGGCCAAGGTGCCGGATGATGTTAGAAAAAAGCTGGACGGGTTCAGCCTGGTGACATTGTTAGAAAACCCGCAGGCCGGCTGGCATGATGAGCGCATGCTTTTCACCCATGTCGGCCGCTGGAATACCGGTGTGGAGCCGCAGAAATACGGGCAGTGCAGTGTGCGCTGGAAGCAATACCTGCAGGTGTGGGAAAAGGGCAAGTGGTGCCTTTATGATCTGAAGGCCGATCCCGGCGAAAAGAGTGACATCGCAGGCCAGCAGCAGGAGGTGCGTGAAAAACTGAACCAGGCATATGACGCGTGGTGGGCGGATGTGTTGCCATGCCTGGAGAACGAGCAGGCATACAAGACCGCACCCAAGGCCAATCCGTTCAAGGAACAGTACAAGAAACAATTTGGCCAGCCATGAACTGAAAGTCCGGAGGGCCCGGCCACGTTATGAATCAACACATTTCCAGCCCGGTGCCCATCCCCATACCTCGTCCATCAGCAATCCCATCCAATCGGAATTCATCCCATGGCCCAACCTTTGAAACTCGGCACGTTCGCCTTTCTGGTGCTTCTACAAACCGCCTTCGCCCAATACCAGGGCTGGCAACATGGCGGTTCGTTCTATATCCTGACCACTCCCGAGGGCGCGGATCTGCCGGCCACGGCCGCGGAAGAGAACTTCCCGGTGCTGGTGCGCCTGGACAAGGAGCGCTTTGATTTCAAGCAGGCGCAGGCCACGGGCGGGGATCTCCGTTTTGCCGCCGCGGGCAAGCCGCTGGCCTATCAGATTGATGAGTGGGACGCGGCCGCCGCCAAGGCCGCCATCTGGGTGCGCATCCCCACCATCAAGGGCAACGCGCACCAGAAGATCGAAATGTTCTGGGGCAAGCCCGATGCGAAGAGCGAATCCAACGGCAAGGCCGTGTTCAATGAGTCCAACGGCTACCTGAGCGTTTGGCATCTGGACGATCCGGCCAGGGATGAGACTGGAGCGCTCCAAGGCAAGGACCAGGGCACCACACCGGTTGGCGGAGTGATTGGCCAGGGCCGGCACTTTGAACCGGGCAAGGGGATCCTCTGTGGCGACAACATCACCACCTATCCGACCGACTCCAACCCCAGTTCCACGGAACTCTGGTTCAAAGCCAGGACGTCGGGTGACCGCGTCGTGTGCTGGGGCAATGGTGAACCCAAGGCGGTCGTGCAGATGATCCTGGGCAAGCCGCCGCACATGTCGATGGATTGTTACGGATCTGGCGCAAGCTTGCAGGGCAAGAGCGCGATCCCCCTTGCCGAATGGGTTCACGTCATCCACACCTACAAGAAAGGTGAATCCCGGATCTATGTGAATGGAATCCTCGATGGTGAAGCGACCAATACCGACAGCCCGCTGGATATCAAGAGTCCCGCGAAGATGTTCATCGGCGGCTGGGGGAACTTCGTGTTCAACGGCGACATGGACGAGGTGCGCGTCTCCAAGGCCGCCCGCTCCGCCGATTGGGTGAAACTCCAGTACGCAAACCAGAAACCCCTGCAAACCGTGGTCGGTCCGCTGGTGCGGCCGGGCGCCGACTTCGCGGTCTCGGCGAAAACGATTAGCCTGCTAGAAGGCAAGAGCCTCACCGTGATGGCCAAGGCCGGCGGCGCACAGAAGCTTTACTGGATTATCAAACGGGGCGACCAGCAAACCATCGCCGCGACAGACTGTTTTTCCTTCACGCTGGATGCCGGGCGGGTGACGGGCGATGAGGCGTTTGTCCTCCAACTCAAGGCGGTCTTTGCCAATCAGGTGAAGACCCTGGAGATCCCCGTCTCTATCAAGGATGACCTGCCCGACCCGGTTTACACCCTGCAGGCGCCAGCCACATGGAATGGCCGCGACCCCATCGAGGTGGTGCCCCGGATTACCAACATGCAAGCCTTGCAGGCCAAAGGTTGCGCTGAGATGAAAACCCGGTGGAGCGTTTCCGGTCTGGCCGTGATCAAGGAGGAAGCCCCCGGCAAACTGGTCCTCAAGCGCGCGCAAAACAGCGGTAAACTCACCGTGACCGCAACCGCATCTAACGGCGGAAAGCCCGTCACCCGGACGACCTCGATCGTGGTCAGGGAGCCCGCCAAGGAAGCCTGGGCGCAACGCATCCCTGACAAGGATGAGAAGCCGGTGGACAACCAGTTCTTTGCCCGTGATGACAACAACGAGGGCACGCTCCATTACAACGGCGCCCTGACGGATTCCGCCGACACGGTTTTCCTCAAGCTCTATGCTGACGACAAACCGGTCAAAACCGAAACCCAGAAACCCAAGGCGGACAAGAGTTATGCGTTCGCGCTCAAACTCAAGGCGGGGTTGGTCAAATACAAGGTCGAGTTCGGAACCAGGAACGGCACTACGGAGAAAATCCAACAGACGGTTTCCAACCTGGTGTGCGGCGACGCCTATATCATCCAGGGCCAGTCCAATGCCGTGGCCTACAACTACCATAACAACGAAAAACGCCCGGATTTGATCGACTTTACCAGTGATTGGATCCGCAGCTTTGGCAGCGGCGGCGAGGCCGGTGATGAAAACGCCACCAACGGCGGCTGGGGCAACGCCGTGCTCACCAACTTGAAGGTGAATGATCGCGGCGGGGTCCGTTTCATCGGCGTCTGGGGCATGGTCATCGCCAAACAGTTAGTCGAAAACCAGAAAATCCCCGTCTGCATCCTCAATGGCGCCGTCGGCGGCACCCGCATCGACCAGCATCTGCCCGATCCCGCCAATCATCTCAACCCCACCGAACGCTCGATCTATCGCAACCTGCTGCGGCGTGTGGTCGCGGCCAGGCTCACCCATGGCATCCGCGGCGTGCTGTGGCATCAGGGCGAGGCCGACCAGGGGTTTGACGGCCCCGACAACTGCTATGGCTGCGAGATGTATCAGCGGTATTGGCTGGACCTGACCGCCGCCTGGAAACAGGACTACCCTAACATCCGCAATTACTACCTCTACCAGATCTGGCCCAATGCCTGTTCCCAGGGCGGTAACCGGCACAGCGACAAGCTGCGTGACGTGCAGCGCCGCCTGTCGCGCCAATTCTCCAGCCTGAGCGTCATGCCCACCCTGGATCTGCCCACCGGTGCAAGCTGCCACTTCATCTTGGAGGACTATGAGAAAATGGGCAGTTTGATGGCGCCGCTGATCGAGCGGGACGCATGCGGCAAGGTCCCCGCCCAGCCGATCACCGCGCCTGACCTGATGAGTGCTTGTTTCACCACCGACAAGATGGACGAGATCGCGCTGGATTTCGGCCAACCGGTGGCTTGGATCGACGCGCTGGCCGGCCAGTTCTATCTGGACGGCGAAGCGGGCAAGGTGGCCTCGGGCACGGTGTCCGGCAATGTGCTCACGCTCAAACTCGCGGCACCCGCCACCGCGAAGACCGTCACCTACCTGACGGACAAGCAGTGGGATCCCAAGACCCTGCTCTACGGCAAGAACGGCATCGCCGCGCTCACCTTCTGCGAGGTGTCGATCGGGATCAGGAATGAATGACCTCAATTGAATCATGGGTCAGACCTTTGGCCTTCAATAATACACCATCCTATGAAACACCCGTGATGAAAGTTATGAAATATGCAGCAATGATGTTAGGACTGGCGACGGCGACAGGGTGGTGCGCGGAGGCGGGTGGAGCCGGATCGTTGCCAGCCGAATTTGAAGCGCCTCCTTACCGCTATCAATCCCGTCCCTTGTGGTTCTGGAATGGCAAGCTGGATGCGGAGAAAACCAAGGGCATGGTGGCCGCCTGCAAAGCGGCCGGCTACTACGGCATGGGCATTCTGCCCTGCAAAGGCATCGGTTTTGACTTCATGAGCCCGGAGTTCCTCCAGCAATACAAGGTTGCGGTGGACGAGGCCGGCAAGTTGGGCATGAAAATGTGCCTCTACGACGAGTTCTGGTTCCCCAGCGGTTCGGCCGGCGGTTTGTTAGCCAGCAAGCATCCCGAGGCCCTCGGCAAACGCCTCGACATGCTGGCCTCCGATGTGAAAGGACCCAGGGAATTCACCCAGGCCGTGCCGGAAGGTGCGCTGATGGGCGCGGTGGCGATGGCGGCCGCCACCAAGAAGCGCCTCGACATCACCGCGTCAATCAAGGACGGCACCTTGCGCTGGAACGTCCCAGCCGGCGAGTGGAAGGTGATGATCTTCACCTGCGTGCGCGATGGCGGCGACGGCCTGGTGGACTATCTGGAGCCCAAAGCGGTGAATGCCTTCATCAAGCTGACCTATCAGGCCTATCATGATGCCATGCCGGACCAGTTCGGCACCACCATCGACAGTGCGTTCTATGACGAACCGGCTTTCTATCATGTCAAGGGCGGCCGGGCCTGGACGGATCGTTTCAATGATTACTTCCGCGCCCGCTTCAAGACCGATCCCATCACTCTCTATCCGGCGCTGTGGTTCGACATCGGTCCCGACACCGCCGCGGCGCGCAACGCCCTGTTCGGCATGCGAACCGAACTCTACACCACCGGCTTCGTCAAGACCATCAGCGACTGGTGCGCCGCCCACCACATGGGCCTCACCGGGCACGCCGACCAGGAGGAGTTGGTCAACCCGGTGATCGGCACCGTCGGCGACCTGATCAAGTCCTTCAAATACCAGAGCATGCCCGGCATCGACCAGGTCTTCGCCTATGGCCGCGCCGCGCCTGCCTACAAGGTGGTCAGCTCGGCGGCCAACAACTACGACCGGCCGCAGGTGGTAACCGAATGTTATGGCGGCATGGATCTGCCGTTGCCCAATCTTTACAGGGAGGCCATGGACCAGTTCGCCAAGGGCATCAACACCATGGTGCCGCACGCCGTATGGTATGATCCGGCGACCATCGTCTTCAGGCCGGACCTCTCGCCAGGCGCGCCGAAATATGGCCCCGAACTGCCGGCCTATAACCAGTATATCGGTCGCCTCCAGCGCCTGCTTCAGGGTGGCCGTCATGTCGCCGATATCGGCGTGCTCTATCCGATAGCCACGCTGCAGGCCGGTTCCTGGTTCGGCCCGGGTAATCCTTATGAGGGTTGCGTCGCCATCCCCGAGGCCGATTACATGCAGGTGGGAGAAATGTTATCCACGGGGGTGCGGCGCGACTTCACCTTCGTCCATCCCGAAGTTCTTGAGGAACGTTGCGCCGTCGATGGCGCCACAATCACCCTGAATAACAAGGTGAATCACGAACGCTGGCGCGCCTTCATCATTCCGGGTTCGCGCTGCATCAACGTCGCCACCCTGCGCCGCATCAAGCAATTCTACGATCAGGGCGGCACGGTCATCGCCACCACCCGCCTGCCGGATTGTGCCGCCGAGCCCGGCGCCGATGCCGAGGTCCGCCAATTGGTGACGGATATCTTCGGCGACCAGAAGGCGTGCCACCGCAACGCCAAGGGCGGCAAGGCATGGTTCATTCCTTCGCCACAAGTTGCGGCACTCAAGGCCGTCCTAACCGAATCGCTGCCGGACGGCGACGTGGTGATCGACCAGGATCTAACGACTCCAGGCGGGAACTTCTCATACATCCACAAGGTAAAGGACGGGAAATCCATTTACTTCTTTGGCAATTCATCCGACGCGGAGGTGGACACCTGGGTGGCCTTGCGCGGGAAGTTGGCACCCGAACTCTGGAACCCGCATGACGGGAAAACGGGCCCGGCCGGGTTTGAGCAGGTTGCCGGCAAGGAGGGCCCTGTCACCCGTGTGCATGTGAAGCTGCCGCCGGTTCATTCCCTGTTCCTGATCGCCGACGAATCAGCTGACAAAAAACGGAAATGATGACACGCCCGAAAGGATCATCACGTCACAAAGGACATGTGAATTCATGAAATTGATGGATCCTGCCAGCCATGAGCTGAAAGACCGGATGGCCGGTCCACGTTATGAAGCGAGGCTGTTCCAGCGCCGTGCAATGCCTCCCGACATCTCGTCCATCATCCATCGGAAATCAACAATCCCATCCAATAGGAATTCAGACCATGACCCAACTCGCTAAACTCGGCACGCTCGCCTTCCTGGCGCTGCTTCATTCCGCCTCCGCCCAATACCAAGGCTGGCAGCATTCAGGTTCGTTCTACCTCCTGACCACGCCCGAGGGCGCGAACCTGCCGGGTGCGGCGGTGGAAGAGGGCTTTCCGCTGCTGCTGCGGCTGGGCAAGAACTCCTTCGATTTCAAGCAGGCGCAGGCTACGGGCGGGGATCTGCGTTTTGCCGCCGCGGGCAAGCCGCTGGCCTATCAGATCGACGCGTGGGACGCGGCGAAGGGTGCCGCCAGCATCTGGGTGCGCATGCCCACCATCAAGGGCAACGCGCAGCAGAAAATCGACATGTTCTGGGGCAAGCCCGATGCGCAGAGCGAATCCAGCGGCAAGGCCGTGTTCAATGAGTCCAACGGTTATCTCAGTGTTTGGCACATGGAGGATCCGGTGAAGGATGAAGTCGGCACGGTTGAGTCAAAGGACACGGGCACCATTGCTGCTGCCGGCATGATTGGCATGAGCCGCCGTTTTGAGCCAGGCAAGGGCATCTCCTGCGGCGAGAAAATCACATCCTATCCGACCGGCTCCAGTCCCCATACCACGGAAGCCTGGTTCAAGGCGGAACGACCCAATACGACCGTCTTGGCCTGGGGCAACGAGGCGGGGCAGGGCAAGGTGATGATGCAATATGAAAGCCCGCCACACATGAACATGGCGTGTTACTTTTCCGGCGCGGACGTCAAGGGCGGCAGCACCCTCGTCCCGGCGCAATGGGTGCAGGTGGTGCATGCCTTCAAGAACGGCGATTCGCGGGTCTATGTGAATGGCGTGCTCGACGGCGTCTCGACCAATGCCGCCGCCCCGTTGGCAATCAAGAGCCCGGCCCGGCTGTATATCGGCGGCTGGTATGATAACTATCAGTTTGGCGGCGACATCGATGAGGTCCGCCTGTCCAATGTCACCCGCTCCGCGGATTGGGTGAAACTGCAATATGAAAACCAGAAACCCCTGCAAACCCTGGTCGGCCCGCTGGTGCTGCCGGGCGCCGATCTCGCGGTCTCGGAGAAAAAAATCACCTTGTTGGAAGGCAAGAACATCACCGTGACGGCCAAGGCCGGCGGCGCGCGCAAAATCTACTGGATTATCAAGCAAGGCGGACAGGAAACCGTTGCCGCAGTGGATTGCCTGGCCTTCACGCTGGAAGCCGGCCGGGTATCGGGAGATACCTCGCTGACCCTGCAGTTCAAAGCGGTGTTCGCCGACAAGGTGAAGACGCTGGACATCCCTGTCACGATCAAGGAAGACATTCCGGAACCGGTGTTCACATTGAAAGCGCCGGCCACCTGGGACGGCCGCGAGACCATCGAGGTGGTGGCCCAGATCGCCAATCTGCAGGCGTTGCAGGACCAAGGGGTTGCTGAGCTGAAATATCACTGGAGCGCCGGGGGGCTGGCCGTGATCAAGGAGCAGGTGGCCGGCAAACTCCTGCTCAAACGGGCGCAAAACAGCGGCACGCTCAACCTCAAACTCACAATAGGCAATGGGGGCGCGGAGGTCTCCTCCACGACCACGATGGCGGTCAAGGCACCGGCCAAGGACGCCTGGGTGCAACAGACACCTGACAAGGACGAGAAACCCGTGGACAACCAGTTCTATGCCCGGGATGACAAGAACGAGGGCACGCTTTACTATAACGGCACCCTAACGGACAATGCCGATTCGGTGTTTCTCAAAGTTTATGCGGACGAAAAACCTTACAAGGGCGAAAACCAAAAGCCTGGGGCGGACAAGAGTTATGCGTTTGCGGTCAAGCTCAAGCCGGGCCTGGTCAAATACAAGGTGGAGTTCGGCACCAAGAGCGGCACCACCGGGAAGGTGCTGCATACCGTGAACAACCTGGTGTGCGGCGACGCCTACCTGATCGACGGTCAATCCAACGCGGTTTCCACCGACTGGGCGGGGGAGAAGACTGAATACTCCAGCGAATGGATTCGCAGTTTCGGTTCCATGGGCGGTGATGTCAGCAAGGGCTGGGGCAACGCGGTCCGGCGCGAGGGCGGCCAATGGGAGATCGGCTATATGGGCATGGAACTTGCCAAACTCATCGTCGAAAACCAGAAGATCCCGGTTTGCATCATCAACGGCGCGGTCGGCGGAACCCGCATCGACCAGCACATGCCCAACCTGGCCAAGCGCACCGATCCCACCACGATTTACGGGCGCATGTTAGAGCGCGTCCGGCAAGCCAGGCTGACCCATGACATCCGCGCTGTCCTGTGGCATCAGGGCGAGGCCGACCAGGGTGCCGACGGCCCGGATGGCGGCTACGGCTGGGAAACCTATCAGCAGTATTTTGTCGATCTGTCGGCCGCCTGGAAACAGGACATGCCCAATATCCGGAACTACTATCTCTACCAGATCTGGCCCAATGCCTGCAGCCAGGGTGGCAACCGGCAAAGCGACAAGTTGCGTGATGTGCAACGTCTGCTGCCGCGCCTCTACTCGAACATGAGTGTCATGACCACGCTCGGCATCCAGCCGGAGGGACCCTGCCATTATCCCACCGCCGGCTACGCGGAAATGGCCCGGCTGATGACACCCCTGATAGAGCGCGACCAATACGGCAAGGTTTTCTCCCAGCCGATCACGCCACCCGACTTGAAAATGGCCTGTTTCACCACCGCCAAAAAAGACGAAATCGCGCTGGAGTTCGACCAGCCGGTGGCCTGGTTTGATGACCTTGCCGGCCAGTTCTATCTGGACGGCGAGGCCGGCAAGGTCGCCTCGGGCAGCGTGTCGGGCAATCTGCTCAAGCTCAAGCTGGCCGCACCCGCCACCGCCAAAACCATCACCTATCTGACCGACAGACGCTGGGACCCCAAGACCCTGCTCCGCGGCAAGAACGGCATCGCCGCCCTCACGTTCTGTGAGGTGGCGGTGCAAGCCAGTTCCAGATAGACAAGAGAATGCATATATTTTTTCTGAATCTCGGATCCCCCAATCCCCCGTCCCCAATCTCCTGTCTGAAATACCTGCCACTCATAGAACCATGAAAAAGTATCAACCTTGGATGAATTTGATTGCAGTGCTGGCTGTCATGCTCACCGGTGCATTCAACGCAACAGCGGCGGTTCCGCGCCCCGAGCACCCGCGCCCCGACCTCCTGCGTGACAATTGGATGACCCTCAATGGCGAGTGGCAGTTCGAGATCGACAAGGCGGCCGACGGCGATGCCCGGGGGCTGAGCTACGGCAAGGACCTCAAAACCAAAATCATGGTTCCGTTCTGCCCCGAGAGCAAACTCTCCGGCCTCGGGATTCCAACCACCCAGCACATGAAGGACGTCTGGTACCGCCGCCTGTTCACCGTGCCGCCCGCCATGAAAGGCAAGCGGGTGCGCATCCATTTCGGCGGCGTCGATTACCGGGCGTGGGTGTACATCAACGGCCAGCTTGCCGGATCCCACGTCGGCGAGAATGTGGCATTCAATTGCGAGATCACCAAATTCCTCAAGGACGGATCTAACGAAGTGGTGGTCAAGGTGCTGGATGATCTATGGTCGGGCCTGCAACCAGGCGGCAAGCAGTCGGGATCCGATCAGAGCGCTGGCTGTTTTTATACCCGCACCACCGGCATCTGGCAGCCCGTCTGGTTGGAAGCCGTGGGCTCGTCGTTCATTGAAAACATTTCCGTGGTCCCCGATCCCGACAACTCGCGGGTGCTCATCACGGCAAAAATCAACGGTTCGGACAAGGATTTGAAACTCACGGCGGAGGCCTTTGCCGACGGCAAGCTGACAGGCTCGGACAGCGCCCCCGGACCCTGGCAGAGCACGCTGGTGATCAACCTCAAGGAGAAGAAACTGTGGGCACCCGGTTCGCCGTTCCTCTACGGCCTCAATCTCACACTCTTCAGCGGCAAGGAGAAAATCGACGAGTTGAAGAGTTATTTCGGCCTGCGCAAAATCACAATTGACGGCCGCAAGATCCTCATCAATGGCAAACCGGTTTTCCAGCGCTTGATCCTCGACCAGGGATTCTATCCGGAAGGCCTGTGGACCGCGCCTACGGATGAGGCACTCAAAAAAGACATCGAGATGAGCATGGCCTGCGGCTACAACGGCGCGCGCCTGCACCAGAAGGTCTTTGAACCGCGGTTCTTCTACTGGGCTGATAGACTCGGCTATATGGTCTGGGGCGAGTATCCCAATGCCGGTTACGGCAACCAGCGGGAAGGTTTCTCCGCCGTGGTCAACGAATGGACTGAGATCCTGCTGCGTGATCGAAGCCATCCATCCATTATCGGTTGGTGTGCCTTCAACGAAAACTTCGAGGGCTCCGGCGAACTGCAGCAGATGATCTGGAACATCACCAAGGCCATCGACCCGACACGCCCTGCGCTTGAGGCCAGCGGCTGGATGCACACCTTGCCCAACCCGGAAGTCAGGGACGCGCATGATTATACCGACAATCCGGTGGCATTGCGCAAGCGGTGGGTCGATTATTTCGCCGCCCCGCCGGAAGGACCGTTTCCGCCGGCGCGCTATTACAACCCGTCAACCTCGAACGCCGACCGCGGGGTGCCGTTCATGATCAGTGAAATCGGCGGCATCGGCTGGGCCTCCGAAGGCGGTTGGGGATACGGCGAGGGACCTAAAACCCTCGACGCGTTTTATACCCGCTACAAGGGCACCATCGATGGCATCCTGGAAAACCCGAACCTGTTTGGTTTCTGTTACACCCAGTTGACCGACATCGAACAGGAAAAGAACGGGCTCTACTACTATGACCGCAAGCCGAAGTTCGACGTGAAAAAGCTCCATGAAATCACCGCGCGTGCTGCGGCTTATGAACGTGGCGAACCGGTGGCCGCCAAGCCGGCCGTCAAGACCCTCGACGCCAAGTGGAGGGTGTTGGTGGGTGCCGTGCAGGATGGACCACTGAGCACGCCCTACAAGTATGTCACCGACAAGCCTGCCGACGACTGGATCAAGGAAAAGTTTGATGACAATGCATGGAAGACCGGCCTGGCCCCCTTTGCCAATGGCGATCGCGCACGCACGGAATGGAAAACCCCGGAGGTCTATTTCAGGAAAACCTTTCAATACGACGGCGCCGCCTTGAAAAACGGCGCCGTGGTGATCGGTCACAATGACAACACGGAGATCTATATCAACGGGCAGAAGATCCTCGGTGTGACCGGCTCCAGGAGTTATTATTTGTGTCTGGTCACCGAGGAGGTGAAAAAGGCGCTGAAAAAAGGCGCCAACACCATTGCCGTCCACTCCCACGAGGGCGGACAAGGCCAGTGGATCGACCTGGCGCTGTTGGTGGAATAATGCCGCTATCCGTCTTCCATCGACCTCGAGGTTCCTGACGACGTCGATGGACTAGCAAAACCATAAGAACAGATGACATTACCCCGGCTTGGCCACGTCTCTTGTGCCCTTATTTTGGCGCTGCCAACCTTGACAGATGCCGCACCCGTGGATCGCCCGCCCGCTGGCGATCCGGCCAAAGTGGAGCGCACCCACGGGGAATTGCGCATGCGCCAGGGGGGATCCGGCGTTGACGAACGGATGGTTCTTGAGAATCGCGCCGGGGTGAGGTGGGAATTGCAGCGGGCGGGTGGCGGCTGGGCGTTGGGAACGCTGACGCTCCATGGCAAGCCTGTGGAACAGCCGGCCACCAACGGTCTGCTGGCCTTGCGCAACGTGAAGAGCGGGGAAGTCCGGTGGCTGGCGGCATCGCAGGGAGAGAAGGTCGGCACGCTAACAGCCAGGTTGTCAGGCCGGCACGAGATCGATGGGGTGAGGTTTTCCTGGGCGCTTGATATGGCGTTGCGCGATGACCTGCCCGCGGTGAACGTTGCTGCGAAATGGTCGGTGGATAAGGAACTCAATGGTTGGGAAGTGTGCCTGGCCTATCATGATGGTTTCAGCAACGACTGGCGGGTGCAAAGCTATCCATGGGCCGGCAACAGTGAGGAGGCGGCCATTTCACCCATGCGCTATTGCGGTGTGCCCGGCGTGCTGGTGTACCGTCCGGACCAGTCGCTGGTGTTGTTGTTCGCCATCGACAGCAGCTCCGACTACCTCAACCCTAACACATGGAGCGGAAAGACCGGGTTTCACTTCGCCAACCGCCGGACCGCGCCGCAATTCCGCATGGGTGGAGGCAAGCTGGATGCCGGGACGAACTACGAAGTGCCATTGCAGTTGTTTCTGAGTGATGCGGGCGAATTCGCCGGCGCCATTACCGGAATCATGGAGGCCTGGATCAAGGTCAACAACTACCGGGTTGACGATGCGCTCAAGGTGCGCACGCCGCAGGAGGCGTTTGTTCTCACCCTCGAGGGCCGCCGCAAGATGGAGAGTTGGAAGCCGGGCATCGGATACGAGCATCACCGCGGCACCCCGTTCGTCTATGTCGGCAATAACCCGTATATTGCTTACTACGAGTACCGCCTGCACGAGCTTACCGGCGAGAAGATCTGGCGCGAGCGGGCGTTCGAACAGATCGACTTTGCCATCAAGGGTCAGCAGCCTAACGGAGCCTTCCACACCAGTTGGTATTTCCAAAATCAGGGTCGTCCGGGCGGTGCGACGGCCGAGGGATACTGCAGTTGGGATTGGTCCCATAACGGTTATAAAGTGGACCTCAACGCGTGGATGGTCCGATACATCCTGCAGACATGGCAGCGGGTGAAGGAAAAAGAGGGAGTGGACCGGCAGGACTGGTACAAGGCCGCGATGGCGTCACTCAATTGGGTGCTGGCACAGCAGAACCCGGACGGCGGATTCCCGCAGGTGCTGGAAATCGATTCGGGCAAGAAGTCAGAGTCCGTGGTGTGCGGCCGCGCGCTGGTAGGGTTGCCCATCATCGCCAGGATAACAGGTGATGACCGGTGTCTCCGGGCCAGCGCCGAACAGGAGCGGTTCATGCGGCGGAACGTCGAAGGGCGCTTCTGGTACACCGGCGCGCATCCGGACCTGCCGCCGGGCGATTTCGAGCAGGATAGCATCTATGCCGTGGTTGAGTATTGGTTAGACAAGCACGACCGGACCGGTGACAAGGAATGCCTCGCGCGCGCGGTGGCCAATGCGTATTACGGCCTGCTCTATTGGTGTCCGAAACAACTCAGTTGGGTCAAGGCGCCCACGCAAGGCGCGCACAGCGAGCAGCAGCATTTCAACCAGTATTCCGTCTATTGTTACGGCAATCGCAAGATCCAATGTCTTTTCCGCTTGTTCAAGAAGACCGGCAACCCGCTGTTCGAACAACTCGGGAACCGCGTCATGCAATTGAATTTCCACACTCAAATCGCCGATGGTCCCTACATGGGCGCCATGACCGAGGCGATCGGCGGCGGATTTTTTTCCGTTAAAGTGTTAGAGTGAAGTAGTGCTGGTTGATCGGACGGTGTTCCGACACCGTCTGTTTTTGAACAAACGTTTGAAACCAACCAACACTATGAAGAGAAATAAGG
>Ga0268284_1000830_pt1 | contig 18304 bp, 14 predicted proteins | sample saktaG_14_FD_190137 | JGI IMG/M metagenome (GOLD analysis project Ga0268284, IMG submission 190137) | Saline water microbial communities from Sakinaw Lake, British Columbia, Canada - sak_2013_06_06_40m | ecosystem: Environmental > Aquatic > Non-marine Saline and Alkaline > Saline ...
TATTTTGTCAAGCAGAAAGTTTTATTTTCATGCCGAAATCTTCAGGCCGGGACTCGGAAAAAACATGCTCAAAAACCTTTTCGGACAGGCTCTAATTATGTATCCGTTTTGTCATGTGGATCATCTACTCTTTGACCCGTAACACAGGAAAGGATCACACAATGAAACAAACAGATCGAGATTTTGTTGAGGGATGTTCGAACAGGAGAGGTTACAGGGGCCGCCTCTTATTGACAGCACTCGCACTGCTTTGCGGAACAGAACGCGCAATGGCACAGGCTAAGGTTCCGGCACTCGCGCGGATTCCAGCCGGCACGTTCGAGATGGGCGACCATCACGGCTTCGTCGACCCTAAGCATGGCGGCGATGAGACCCCGCTCCATACGGTGAGCCTCGATGCCTTTTCCATCGGCATCAATGATATTACGACTGAAGAGTACTGCGACTTTCTAAACTCCGCTCTGGCACAAAAACTAATCGAGGTGCGAGAAGGTGGCGTGTACCTTGTCGGCGGCAGCGACCTGCTGTGCGAGACGCGCGAATTGTCACAATACAGCCGGATCGGCTGGAGCAGCGGAAAATTCTCCGTGCTCGACCGGAAGGAGAATCATCCGATCGTCTGCATCCGCTGGCCCGGTGCGGCAGTGTATTGCAATTGGCTGAGCGCGCAGAAAAAATTACCAGCCTGTTACAACACAGCCACCTGGGACTGCGATTTCAACAAGAGCGGGTATCGCCTGCCGACCGAAGCCGAGTGGGAATACGCCGCGCGCGGCGGGCAACAGAAGCCGTATTGGAATTTCCCATGGGCCAATGAAGCTGACCCGACCCGAGCCAACTGGCCGGAATCGAAGAATCCTTTTCGCACTGGCCCATTGCCGTGGACAACCCCGGTTGGCTTCTTCGATGGAAAATTGCATCACAAGACCGACTTCGGCTGGCCAGGTGCACAGGAAACGTTTCAGACCTCGAACGGCGCGAATGGCTACGGTCTCTATGACATGTCCGGAAACGTCTGGCAGTTTATCAACGACTGGTATGTGCGCGACTACTACGCCTACAGCCCCACCAATAACCCGCCCGGCCCAGCGAGCGGCAGCCTGGTTCAGGATGGCAAGCCCTATCGCGGTATGCGCGGTGGCAACTGGTACAACGGCGAGAACGGACATGGTCGCGTGTCGAACCGCAACCCATCCTATTACCGCGGCCCGCAAGACCCTGATCATCCGTACTACCATCTCGGCTTCCGCGTCGTGCTGCCTGGCAACGCCGAAAGCCGGTCCATTATAAAGCCAACCCCGGTGCAACAAATCCGCGGCGGCAATGGTGGTCAGGACGGAGGTGTACCCGGCGGCGTCCGGCGTCCGCGTCCGGGAGGTGGAGGTGAGGTCAGTCCGCGCCAGAATCGAGGCGAATCATCCGACATCCGCAAGCCGAGCAGCAGTTTTGTCCTCCGCAGTTCCGCAGTGACGGATGGGACGTTGCCAGTGGAGTTCACGGGTGACGGTGCGAGCGCGTCGCCGCCGCTCGAATGGATTGGAGCACCGGCCGGTACCAAGAGCTACACAATGATCATGCACCATGAAGCGCCCGACATGACAAAGTGGTATTGGATCATCTACAACATTCCTGCCACGGTCCAGAGCCTGCCGAAAAACGTGAAAGACATCGGCACGCTTGGCAACAACAGCGTGAATAGCCGCACCGAGTACGCGCCGCCACATTCCAAGGGGCCGGGCGCGAAGACTTACATTTTGACCGTTTACGCGCTGTCCGCGCCGCCGCAACTCTCTGTCCCGGCGTCGCAAGTCAATCGCGAAGTCTTGCTCGCCGCAATCAAGGACCGTACGCTCGCCACGGCTGAGCTGTCGGTCGTTTACTCGCGATCCGGAGACAGCAGTCGTTCGGAACCACCCAATGATCGAAACGATATGCCGGAGAATAAGACACCGACCTCGCCTAATCCGGGTCAGACCGTCGGACTCTTCCTCAACACGTCGAACGCGTGCCCCGGTTACACGCTGTTTGCGCCGAAGCACAATACCGTCACGTACCTCATGGACAATCAAGGCCGCTCTGTCCATCAGTGGAAGAGCGAGTATGAGCCAGGGCAGACCGTTTATCTGCTGCCGAACGGCCACATGCTGCGCTCGTGCATGGTCCGGGTGCAGGGCGGCACCGGTGGCGGCGAAGGCGGTCGCATCGAGGAGTATGACTGGGACGGCAACATGGTCTGGGAGTTTACCCACGCCACCCGCGAGTATCAGTTGCACCACGACATCAAACCGCTGCCGAACGGCCACATTCTGGCATTGATGGTCGAGCGCAAGACCCGCGAGCAGGCAATCGCCGTTGGTTTTGACGAGCGTCTGATGCGCGATGAATTTTTGGTGCCTGATGCTGTCGTCGAGATCGAACCGATCTATCCGAAAGGCGGCAAGATCGTCTGGGAATGGCACGTCTGGGATCACCTCATCCAGAATTCCGACAAGGCTAAGCCTAACTACGGCGACCCCGCCGCCCATCCCGAGCTGGTGGATGTCGCCTGCAACGGCCGCGCCACGGCCGCGTTCTGGAACCACATGAATTCGCTCGATTACAATCCGACGCTCGACCAGATCGTGCTCAGCGTCCGCGGGTGCAACGAGATTTGGATCATCGATCACAGTACCACCTCGAAAGAATCCGCCAGCCACACCGGCGGCAAACATGGCAAAGGCGGTGACCTCATCTATCGCTGGGGCAACCCTGCCACGTATAAATGCGGTACGATCAATGACAAACAACTTGTCCAGCAGCACGATGCCCAATGGATCCCCGCTGGCTCGCCCGGTGCCGGTCATATAACCATCTTCAACAATGGCTACGACCGTGGCTGGTCGAGCGTTGAGGAAATCGTGCTGCCTATGGATGCCAACGGTCGCTACATCCTCGAGTCAGGCAAACCATACGGCCCTGACAAACCCGTCTGGCACTACGAAGCCAAGAACCGCACCGACTTCTTCTCCTCTGAAATATCCGGTGCCCATCGCCTCCCGAACGGCAACACCCTCATCTGTGCCGGCATCGTTGGCAACTTGTTTGAGATCACGCCTGCTGGTGAAACAGTTTGGCAATATGTCAACCCGATGGTCCGTGGAGGCATCCTTGCCCAAGGTGAACTCCCCGGCAAAGACATGCGCGGTCACCTCTGGAACGCCGTCTTCAAAGTCCACCGTTACGCCCCCGACTACCCCGGACTCAAAGACCGTGACCTCACCCCAAAAGGTGTCATCGAGTTGCCTGCCAGTCAAAATGGAAAAACAGGCCTCCACCTCATGACTGAAGCACAACACACGGACCGTCCCGGCGGCGGACGTCGTAACGAATAAGGAGACAAGCATGTTGATCAATCGAAGAAAGTGCCTCGGAGTTTTCGCTTCGTTACTCGCATGGCTCGTTCCGTCTGCCTTTTCGCAGGGAGATGGATCCGCCAAACGAGGGGACAAGAACAAACAACGGAGACGAGCGGATGATGATTATGTGTTGCCTCGCGAGCTTGCGTCGTTCGAGCTGCTGTCGCTTGTGCTGGGCCGCGCCAGCGACCGATCGGTCACGGTGAGCGCCTTGGCAAAAGAAACAATGGAAGGCTATTTCGAATTTGGCACGGCATCAGGCAACTACACCCGCAAGACCAACCTGCTCGCTCTTCCCGCCGGCAAGCCAGTGGAATCGGTCTTCGACAACCTTCAAACCAATACCGAATATTTCTACCGGCTGCAATTTCGCAAGCCGGGTGAGTCTACATTTCGCGAGAGGACAGAGTGCTATTTTCACACGCAACGCGGCGTTGGCAGCACGTTCACGTTTGGCGTTCAAGGGGATTCGCATCCAGAACGGCCACAGATGAGCGACCCGGTTTTGTATGCGCGCACACTGCTCAGTGCGGCAGCCGATAAACCCGATTTCTATGTCTGTCTCGGTGACGATTTCAGTGTGGAGAAAATTCAGACAACCAATGCGGACACACTTGCTCAACCTTTCACTCTCCAGCGGCCTTTCCTCGGATTGGTTGCGCAATCTGCATCTCTCGTGCTGGTCAACGGCAATCACGAACAAGCCTCGCTGTTCAATTTCAATCAGACTGACATCCGGCATGAAGTCGCAGTCGGCGCACAAAATGCCCGCAACACTTACTTTCCCACACCGATGCCCGACGGTTTTTATACCGGCGATGCGGAGCCGTTGAAATCCATCGGACTGTTGAAGGATTATTACGCCTGGACGTGGGGCGACGCGCTCTTTGTAGTGCTCGACAACTACTGGCATTCGTCTGCTCAAGTTGACGGCGGATTCCAAGGTGGCGCTGAAGGAAAGCAAAACCGTGACGGAAACAAGGACCGCGATTGGTGGGGCATCACGCTGGGTGACGCGCAATACCAATGGTTCAAGCGGACGCTCGAACAAAGCAAAGCCAAATACAAATTCGTCTTTGCCCATCACGTGCTCGGTACGGGCCGCGGCGGCATTGACGAGTCTGAACTCTATGAGTGGGGTGGCCGAAACAAACGTGGCGATTGGGAATTCAATCAGAAGCGGCCCGGCTGGGATCTGCCCATTCATCAACTGATGGCCAAGCACAGCGTCACGATATTCTTTCAAGGACATGATCACCTCTTTGCGCGTCAGGAACGCGACGGAGTCGTGTATCAGGAAGTGCCTAATCCCGCCGATCAAGGTTATGTTGCCTATAATCAGAATAGCTATCAATCGGGCGTGAAGTTGCCTAACTCTGGTCATTTACGCATCTCTGTGTCGCCCGAGCAGGTCAAGGTTGATTACGTGCGATGCTATTTACCGAGAGACGAAACCAATCAGCGTAAAAGCGGAGAAGTCGCTTACAGCTACACGATCAACCCCAGCGGAAACACCGTTGTTTCCGCACAAGGTACCACGCGATGAAACCTACAAAACAAATACTGATCCTCTGTACGATGCTTGCAACATCGGTGCTCGCCTACGAGCGCCTGCAAGGACCGACTGAACTGCTCTTCCACGACAAGGACAAAGCCCTCAACGGCTACACGCTCTTCGGCGTCGGCAACCGGACGTTCCTCCTCGATATGGAAGGGCGCGTCGTCCACACGTGGCCGGTCGGCACGAATCCGCACCTGCTCGACAACGGCAACATCCTCGATGCGTCGAAGGACGACCCCAGCGGCTTCCAAGGTTTCATTGAAGTCGATTGGGACGGCAAGAAAGTCTGGGAATACACCGAGAAACGCGAAGACTATGCACCGCATCATGATTGGGTACGCATCTTCAACAAGAAACTCAACGCCCCCACCACGCTCTATATCGCCAACAAAACAGTGACCGCCGCGCAGGCCCTCGCTGCCGGGGCCGACCCGAAGAACGGCCCGTATGAAGGCGGACAGATGGATGCCGTCGTCGAAGTGGACATGCAGGGCAACATCATCTGGGAATGGTGCTTCTTCGACCATGTCGTGCAGGACATTGATGCGTCCAAGCCGAACTACGTCGGCCAAGGTAAAACCGTCGCCGACCATCCCGGCCGCATCAACATCAACATGCCCGGCCGCCCGCTCAAGCGGGACTGGCTGCACTGCAATTCAATGGATTACAACGCCGAGTCCGGCCACATCGTCATCAACTCTGTCCAAGGCGAGCTGTACGTGGTTGACCACGACAACACGTTCGTCGTTGGTGACCCGAAAGCGGGCATCGCCAAAGCCGCTGGCTCTGCCGGCGATTTCCTCTACCGGTTCGGCGACCCGGCCCGCTACGCGCAAGGCGACCCGCCGCGCGTGTTGGAGAACTGGGACTCTGCCACCTCCGGCCACAAACAGATGGGCGGTGCACACGACGTCCACTGGATTGCCAAAGGACTGCCGGGCGCGGGCCTCCTCATGGTCTTCAACAACGGCCAGTACCTCTACCAGCGCACGCCGCAATCCTCCGCGCTCGAAATCAACCCGTTCCTCGACAAGGACGGACGCGACACCGGCACGTACGTCAACCCGCCCGATGCCGGTTATCGGCGCGAGACCTACGACCACGACACGCACAACCAGCCCCGGCAGATCTCGAAGCAAGTGGTCTGGAGTTACCGGTCCGTCAACAGCCACGGTTTCTTCAGCCACATCGGCTCCAGCGCCCAGCGTCTTCCGAATGGCAACACGTTCCTCTGTTCCGACACCGAAGGCCATTTCTTCGAGGTGACGACGGATGGCAAACTGGCATGGGAATATATCAACCCTGTCACGCGTGACGGACCGGTCAAAGTGCTCGGGGATGTCCTGCCAATGGTCAACTCCGCCTTCCGCGCTTACCGGTACCCCACGGAGCATCCCGCGTTCAAAGGCCGCGACCTTACGCCCAAAGGCACCATCACCGAACGTGCCGCACAAGGCGTTGACGTCTACAAGAGCCGTCCGCAAGGCCAAGGCAACGACCGTCGCGACCCAGGAGGTCGCGGCGGAGGTGGCAAAGGGGGAGGCAAGGGAGGCGGCAAAGGTGGAGATCAAGGTCCGGACAGGAATGCGGACATGCCAAAATGAACGCTGTCAATTAATGCAGTAGTGGCTCAAAATATTGGTTATTTTTTTGAGTCTTCGTAAAGGGTGTCTGGACAAATATCTTGCTCGTGAGGCCAGACGACTGTACCGTGTTCGGCCTTTGCTTGGTAGAAATAGGCCGGGTCACGTAATTCCTGAAACACTCCAAAATCTAACAACGACGAACAGTCGTATATGCCGTGTTCATCATTTGTGAATGTGATCTCCAAAAGATAGTCTTCCTTGGGTGAAACAGCTTTAACGCGTGGATTCATGTGTTACCTCAATGGGTCGATTTTATAGGGTGTCTGTCCCTTAACAACTAAATCCCAGTCCGCAAGCAATTCGTCACGATGAATCTCAACCCACGCCTGCACAAGTCGTATTTTGTTCCCAGGCAGGGAACCTTCCAAAATATCTCCATTGGGAAGTGCTATCACAACTTCATCTCCTTGATATTGTGCGTGTATATGCGGCAATTTATGCCGCTTGTTATCGGCAAAATATAGGTAGATAAGTATCCCGTAAAACATCGAAATAGTTGGCATTTCAAAACCTTTCGCTTGGCTATCTTTGTCCAGTTGTCCGTATTATTGCAAAGACACCCCGTTTAGTCAAATACGACGTTGAAGCCTGGGCTTGGAAGGGCGGTAGGGTCGTAGCGAAAAATTCAGCAAATGAAGATCAGCCTTTGTTTGCTTCAGCGATTTTGGGGTGACAGGGGGACAGACATACCTTTCACCGGACGCGGGCCTCCTTCGTTTAAGCTTCCACCTTCGCGAATACGTCTGAGGCGGATAAAACGGTGTACAAGAAGGCGGCAGGCAGAGTTCGTCCCGCCAATTCCATCATTCCAGTCTTGCATTCCAGTAGCGGTCTGCTGAAATGCCAAGGAAAAATACTCACGAAAAATAACGACTCCGTCATTTTTCAGTGTCCGCTTTGTCATAATCTTTTTCTATGCTTCTCTCCGTGATAAGGGAAAAATGAACAACGAAAGAAGGAGGCATCCCATGAAGACAACCAACGTAACACAGCATGAAATGATAGCGGTTCTGTTACTGGGAGTGGCGAGTCAGGGACTTTTCGCGCAAGAGCAGCGCGAGCCGCCGCATGACCGGCCATTGCTCAATGAGGGTGTGCGCAATGAAACAGAAACGCTGACCACCGCGCAAATAGCGCAGGTCAAAAAGATCCTCTCCGCGTATGACGCAAACACGCTGACAGCCGCTCAGGCAAAAGCGATCCACGAGTCGTTTCGACAGGCTGGAATGGCGGGCGGACCGGCGATGAACAGCGCGGTCAAAGCAGCAGGATTCAATCCGGACAAGCTGCGCGACCTTGCGCCGCCTCCGTCTGCGAATCAAGCGGGCAATGACCGTCCGCAGGCTCAAGCTGGCGGCGAGCGTCAGGAATCCGCTCGTGAGGGCGAGGTCCTTCAGCAAGCACCAGCAGGGGATAACAAGCCGGCATCTTCTGAAAAGAAGCGCGGCGGGCAGCAGTACTCGATCTCGCAGGCAATCTCCGATGAGGCTCAGCTTCATACCATCGCCTTCAGCGGTCTGGCATTTGTGACAGGCGACTTCGGGGCAGACACCTTTTTGCCGCCGGGCAAAGCGTGTGACTTTTTCGGTTTCCAGTACATGCGCGATATCGATGTGGCGCAAAAGGGACACAACCCCATATTTCTTGACCGGGTCGCAGGAAACGTGCTGCACATTCTGAACGACAGTCAGCGCACCCTTTTTGCAACCGCTGCGCGGCAGGAAGCCGTACAACTTCGCACGCTTGCTGAAAAGCGTCTGCCGCTCATCAAGGCGTTTTGCCGACATCTCGAAGGAAATATTCCCGCTGGCAGTCAGGGTCTGAACAAGGCCGCTGTGACGAAGTATGTGGGAGACATCTTTGCCTTTGACGCAGAGATAAGCTACAAGCGCGCCCAGATTTTCGGGCAGCTCGTGGTCTCCTTCACGCCCGAACAGAAGGCGTATTTGGCTAAGATGAAATTCGGTGACTTTAACACGTGGCCTGTGGTCGATATGGAGCAATACAAGCTCCCCCGCGAAACGGAGAAGATGGTGAATGTGGCCTACATGACCTACGCGAGCGAGTTCTTCAGTTGGTATGCGGGTTCTGTTGATGCCGATGTCTATTTCTGCCCTGAGCGTCACGGCACCTACTTCGGCGGATTCTTCATGAAGGACATGCCTGCGATGAATAAGCGCGATTATGATATCAGCACTTCTGTGACAGGTGACAGTGGCAAAGGGTTTCTCAATACGCTGACTGCGGAACAGCGTCCGGCCATCACGTCCATTCCCGACCTCCAGCGCCCGGCACTCAAGGAGATCATCGAGGTGCGTCGTGCGATCTCAACGGAACTGCGCCTGTTTCTAAAAGGTCAGCAGGCGGACCTCAAGAAGGTCATCGCGCTCGGTCGCCGTTACGGCGAGCTAGATGGTGAATTGTCGTATGCTTATGCAACGGGATTTGCAAAGGTCAATCGGACACTGACTGCTCAACAGCGCGCCACGCTCGTCAAACTCCGTAATCTTCCAGGCTACACGAGCGCACCGGCATATATCTATTCCGATCCTGTCCGCGAGGAAGGAAAGTTGCCCAACACGGATCACTTCTTCTTCCCAACGAAATAAGCAGCTCAAGGTTAACCGTAAAACCCGTTATCCTTTGAGTCTCTTGGTCTCCAGTCTTGGCGTCCTAGCGGCTCTATTTCACCGTCAGAAACCCGACATGCACCCATTTGCCGTCCGGTGTCGAACTGCTCCCGAGCAAGACGGTCTTGCCCGCCTGTACCACGGTCTTCGTCTCAAAGCTCGTCACGCCGAAAATCGGCTGCTTGAACGGAATCCTCTTGTGACTCCAGCCCGCCGCCCGTTCCGCAGGGAAGAATTTCCAACCATCCAGCGTGACCCATTTTGGAATCAGCCATACGTAGATCTGCGTGCCACTCTGCACGAACTCCGGGGTGACCTGCAGGGTCATCCCCGTTTCTGTCGGGCTAAAATTATCAGGCCCCAAGGCCCCGGGTGCACCCATTAAATCAAATTTCTCCGGATAGATCACCTCCTGTACTGCTTTCACGGTGGCCTCAACTCCTGATTTTGTCAGCACGGTTGCCGAGGCCACAGGTTTGGATTTCCCTTTCCTTCTCAAGGCCATGAGCGCCTCTACTGACATCTTGCCTGAAAGACGCACCTGCTCGATGTCTTCAGGACGGAATGCGTGTATCTGCATCTCCACCTCGACCATGCGGGGATACACCGAGAAGTCTTCCAGCACTTTTTCAAACATCTTCAAGTTCTCAGGCGTGTTTGTGACACGTAAAAAGCTGATTGAGGCCAGCTCGAGGCCAATCGCCGAGGAGCCCATCGGCCAGTTCACACCCATATTTCTAAAGAAAGCGGTCAAATCCGAAGTATGAATGTTAGTTGTGCATTCGTCCCTGCCTGCACTGATCCGCTCAAATAGAGTCATCTGAAGCGGATAGGTTCGCGTGACTAAACTATCGCATGGATCACTCAAGGGCATGATGCTGACAACACCTTTATTGATGCGGAACTTCATGCCCGTGACGTCACATACAAGCTTCAAAATATCGTACAGGTTGATGAAACGGGCGCTTATGGCAGGGATGACGGGTACACTGTTCGTGCCGGAGGCCCTTGCTGCAAAGAGAGCTACCCGTGCATCGTGCTCTGTCCAACTTCCAACGTTCTCGGACAGGTTCAAGACGAAGTTGAGGCCGCGCTGCGTTTCGGGAAGCTCTGGATCATCATAGTCGACACTGGCCTCCCTGAAAAACCGGACCGCGTCAATAATCGTGGCAGGCGGGCGGAAGGTTGCCTCAGGGATGACGATATTCTTCATCTTCTTCTGGACCTTCTCATCCTCTTGCGTAGTCTGCTGTTTGGCCTCGGCCTTCGACATCACTTGCTTATCCACAAACCGGGCCGTCAGAAAACCAACCTGCACCCATTCGCCATCCGGTGTCGAGCAACTCCCGATCAGGACCGTTTCTCCGTCCTTCACTGCGACCTGCGTGTCGAAGCTTGTCACCCCGAACACGGGCTGCTTAAAAGAGCGTGTGGTGTGTGTCCAGCCGACAGCCAAGTCCGCCGGATAAGGTTCCCAGCGATCCAGCGAGATCCATTGAGGCTTCATGTATAAATTGATGAACAGAGCATTTTGCTCGGCTTCGGGTAAGACCTGCAGGATCATACCTGTTTCCCTCATTGAGAAGAGGCACGGCACCAAGGCCGGTGCCGCACCCTGCACGGTCATGTTAGAACCTGACTGAATATTCGTCAACAACTCCGTCGGGTAGATTACTTCGCGCACGGTTTTCACGATGGCCTCCTGCCCTGATTTCGTCAGCACAGTGGAAGTCGCAACAGGTTTGCCCCTCCCTTTCTGTCGCAAAGCCATGAGTGATTCCAGCGACATGCCCCCCGAGAGACGCAGGTTTTCGATGTCCGCAGTGCGGAAAGCATGTATCTGCATTTCCACCTCGATCATGTATAAGGAGAACCTTTCAAAGATGGCTTCGATGCTCGACAAGTTCTCCGCCGTACTCGTGACGCGCAGCTTACCGATGCCCGGTAGGTGGCTGAACTCGGCCCATTTCGGTACGGAAACGCCCAATTTCCCGAAGAACGCTTTCCAGACCTTGTCTGGCTCGGCATTGGGCGTTTGCCCGTTACTGATGCTAAAAAGATAAGCTTCGAGCTCCTGAGGGACGATGAAGGAACGGGTAAGCGGTTCTCCCTCCGAAAAATACCTCGGCTCGAACGTGACCCTGCCATCTTCGGAAAGTAAAAACCTCATGTCGGTCGCTTCGCACACGAGACGAATCGCATCATACAGAGTGACGGCACGCACCGAGATCGCCGCGATCCTCGGGGCGACAACGTTGGTAGATTCGAAGGGCAAGTTCAATTCAAAGCGCAGAGTAAGCTGTTCCTGAGACTTTCCCGTTTGAGCATAGTCGCGACTGGCCTTTTTAAAGAGGTTGACTGCATCGACAATCGTAGCCGGGGAGTAGAATGTCATCTCCGGGATGATGATCGTTTTCAGCTCACGTATCACGTCCTGGATTTTATCAGAAGAGGTGGAGACCGTTTCAGCAGCACATCCCTTTTGCAGGCTCGTCCGGCAGGCTGGCATTGTCAGGCATACAGCCATTGCGAAGATCATCACGCTCAACCTGTAGCCGCTCGTTCTGTTCATGGGAAAAGCCCTTTCCAGTAGTATCTGCCTCGCTATGGCCTAGATTTTACAGAATCACCTGTTTCAACGCAAGCCTGTTTGTCACCATGTCCAGCCGTGTTCATCCTTTGAGTCTCTTGGTCTTTTAGTCTTGGCGTCCTCACGACAGAGGAAGGCCCTGTAATGGGTTGGCCAAGGACGCAAAGACGGAGAGACGATATCAAAGCCGGCACCTGCTACGCGAGCGCCTTACTGATCAGGGCTGCGGCCACGGTGGCGATGCCGCAGATGACACCGCCCCAAGCGATGTCGAGGAGGACGAGCTTGAGAGGCCAGTGACGCAGCGTGGCGCGGTTGGTCAGGTCGTAGACGCTGTAGACAATCACGCCAAAGAGCGCGCCCCAGAGCAGGGCCGTGGCGAGCAGGTTTGCGGGGTCCACATGCGGCAGCGAAAAGAGCACCACGCCGCCTGGCAGGGCGAGGTAGACGCCGAAGGCGGACCCGAGGCGCGGCTGGATAGAGCGTCTGTCTGGCGCTGTGCGCGCCATGTCGCCCATCTCTTTCACGTAGAAAGATTTCATCAGCACCACAATCCACAGAAAGTCCATGGCGATAAAAAGCGGCAAAATCGCCGCAAAGATTTTAAGTCCGTGTATCATGAGTGAGCCTCCGTATCCAGTGTGAGTGGAGTGTTGAGTTATTGAAACTTGAAACTTGAAACTTGCTAATTTTGTTATACTTATGCCCTGTTGAAAACGGTAGGGCGCGTTCGCCGACCTGTCCACCGTAGTCGTTACGAAGGCGGAACGAACCTTCCCTGCCATAAGCGCTGCGGCTCACCGAGACGGTTCGCCCTCCTTCGGATCAGAAAGATGCATCGTGCGAAGCGGGTAGGGCGAACCGTCCCGGTGAGCCGTTGTTTCGAGTGGTTCTCCTTCGTTTATTCCCGCGGCCTGAGCTGCGGGCGTGCTTGTCATTTTGCATTTCCACTATTTACTAACCCTTCCATGATTTCAGTCCCGATGCGGTAATGAGGTTTCGCGTAGAGGAGCTGCGCGACGGTCGTGTACTGTTCGGTGAAGGCTCCTTCGCAATAGCACAGGTAGTACAGCCATAAGCGGCAGAAGCGTTCGTCGTAGCCCAGCGCCTGTATGGCGTCTTGATTCGCAAGAAAGGTCTTTCGCCACTCTTGAAGCGTCCGCACATAATGCGGGGTCAGGTCCTGGAGGTGAATGAGGCGTAAGTCCGTGTGGCCTGCCACTGCGCGCGACATCGCGCCCATGGAGGGACAGCACCCGCCGGGAAAGATGTAGGTGTTGATGAACTCGGGGCACTTCAGGTAGTCTTCGTAATCGCGGTCCGGCATGCTGATCGCCTGGATGAGCGCGAGGCCGTCTGGCTTGAGAATCCGGGAACAGGTGCTGAAGTAGCCCGGCAGAAAACGGTCGCCCACCGCCTCGATCATCTCGATAGAGACGAGCCGGTCATACTGGCCAGTCAACTCGCGGTAGTCCTGTTTGAGCAGCGTGATCCGGTTTTCAAGGCCCGCTGCGCGGATGCGTTCGGCTGCCAGGTCGTGCTGCTGTGTGGAGATCGTGGAGGTGGTCACGTGGCATCCGTAATGGCGTACTGCATGGAGGGCGAAACCGCCCCAGCCTGTGCCGATCTCGATGACGTGGGTCTCGGGCGTGAGACGGAGCTTCTTGCAGATCAGGTCGAATTTGGCGTCGGAGGCCTCCGCCATGGTGCTCTCCGGTGAGACAAAGAAGCCACTGGAGTAGGCCAGGGTCGGATCTAGGAAGAGCTGGTACATCTCATTGCCCAGATCGTAATGCGCGGCAATGTTGCGACGGCTGCCGCGGCGGGTGTTGTCGTGAAGGCGATACGCAAGACGCTGGAGGAGAAGGGCGAAACGGGCCGCGCCCTTGTCCAGGTTGTCGCGGGCTGAGCGGTTGCGCACCATGATGCGGAAGAGCGACACGAGGTCATCGCACTCCCAGAGCTTCTCCATGTAGGCTTCCGCCGCGCCGAGGCTTCCGCCAAAGGCGGCCTTCTTGTAAAAGAGAGGATCGCAGATTCGAAGTTCGGCGCAGAGGCCAGCCTCTTGTTCTCCGAAGGTCATGCGGGTCTCCCCTTCGATGAGGAAGAGACGTCCCCTGCAAAAAAGGGAGAGGTTTTTCAGCATGGCCTTGCGTGCGAAGGTGGTCAACAGTCCAGGCTTTTCTGTTTGAGTGTTTGTAGGGTCTTGCCTCGTCTTCATGGATGATACAGTCCCTTCTTGACCGTAGGGTGTGACGGGTGCGAGAAGAAGGGCACCCCTTTCCATTTCAGGCGCATGGCCTGTCCATAAATGGCAGCGACGATGCGCCCCGTCATGCAGGGCCAGCGCAGCAGCGCGTGGGCCATGGTCCTGCTGTCGAGCGGCCGGCGCTCCAGCTCTAAGTGGACATCGAACACAGGGTTGCCTTCGCGAAAGAGATCCATGCGCACGCTCAGCATCTCTTCAGGGGCCGTGAAGCGCCAGACGTAATGGAGGTCGAGCGGCATGAAAGGGGAGACATGAAACTCCTTGTCGAGTTCAAAGCGATAGAATAGTTGCTCAGTCGGTCCTTGCCGCGCATCAAGCGCGCGCACATACTCTTCGCCCCACGGCGTGTTGTGGACCTCGGCGACGATCGCCTCAAGCGTTGTGTTGTCCTGTGCATAGCAATAGTAGACGCTGAGCGGGTTGAAGCAATAGCCGCAGTAACGCAAGTGGGTGAGGACGCGGATCGCGCCTTTCGGCGTAAAGCCGAGTTGCTCCTGCACCGTGTCCCGGACTGCCTGCTGCAAGGGGCCTGGCCTGCGCAGGTGGTCGCGTCGCTGGAAGGTAACCCAGTTGGAACGTTCTACAGACCACAGCCAGCGGCCGTCAAAGACGTGCTCCAGCTCGTCAAGGTCGAGATAGACCATGAAGAGGTTGTAGCAGAAGGCGTTATAGGCGGGTGTCAAACGCTTGTGCAAAAGCTTTCCCAGAAAGAGGCAACTGTTCATCAAAGCTCCTTGCCGAAGGGTTTACAAACTGCCAGGGCGCTGTTGACGCCATCCTCATGGAACCCGTAGCCCCAATAGGCGCCGCAGTACCAGGTGCGGTTGACGCCGCTGATCTCGTTGCGACGCTTCTGCGCCTCGAAGGCGGCTGTGGAGTAGGAGGGGTGATGGTAAACGAAGGACCCGATGACGCACTCGGGACGGATGGCCTGGGGCGTGTTGAGTGTCACGCAGATGGGTTCGTCCGTCTCCAGGGACTGCAACAGATTCATCCAGTAGGTCAGGCAGACCCCTTGGTGTTCCTGCTTCGGAACCAGGCAGTTCCAGCTCGCCCACGCACGAGGCCGTGACGGAAGCAGTGCGCTGTCTGTATGCAGAACCGTGTCATTTCGCAGGTAGGGGATCGCCCCGAGCAGTTCCTGCTCAGTTGGCGAGGGGTCAGCCAGCATGGCGAGCGCCTGGTCGCTGTGACACGCCAGCACCACCTGATCGAAGGCTTCCGTTGCATTACCACGCGGAGTGACTTCAACGCACGTTGACAGCCGGCGGATGCGTTCGACAGGTGTCGATAAGCGGACGCGGTCGCGGAACGGTGTGCAAAGCGGTGCCACATATTCGCGCGAACCGCCGCGGATGACCCGCCACTTGGGCTGGTCGACCACGCTCAGGATACCGTGATTCGTAAAGAAGGTGACAAAGGCCACAACAGGGAACTGGAGGAATTGCTTCGGGGCTGCGGACCAGATGGCGCTGCCCATCGGTACGATGAACTCGTCAATGAATATCCGTGAATAGTTGTTGGCTTTGAGGTAGTCGCCCAGCGTCATCGAGAAGTCGCTGCTGCCATACAGGGGCAAGGTCTCCTTTCGGAAGCGGAAGATCTCCTTGAGCATACGCCAGAAGGGGATGTTGAGCAGATTGCGGCGCTGGGCAAAGAGGGTGTTGAGGTTTGACGCGCGATACTCCAATCCGAGCCGCTGATCGTTCACGGAGAAGCTCATATCGCTGAGTTGCGAAGCGACGCCCAAACGAGCCAGCAATGCGATGAAGTTGGGATAGGTCCGTTCATTGAAGACAATGAAGCCGGTATCCACAGCCAAGTTCTTGTCCTTCCGCTGGACATCAACGGTATGTGTGTGGCCCCCGAGATAATCATTCGCTTCAAAGAGCGTGATGTCGTGCTCGCCTGAGAGCAGATAGGCTGTGACCAGGCCTGAAACACCTCCGCCAATAATTGCGATCTTCATGGTTCACTCCTTTCGCGCGGCGGCAGCGGCAGAAAGACGCTGGTGCGGCGCTTGTACGCTTCAAAATCCGCCCGGCCGGCGTAGTGCCGTTCGAGCATCGGGATACCGGAAACTTTCAAGATGAGCACGGTGATGGTCAAGGGACCGAGCAGAGTCATCCAGCCGTTCGGAAGGGCGCAGACGAGGAGCCACGCGCCCCACCAGAGGGTCACCTCCCCGAAATAGTTCGGATGACGTGAAAAGCGCCAGAGTCCACTGCTCATGAGTTTCCCCTTGTTCGCGGGATTGCGCATAAAGGTCAACAGTTGCCAGTCGCCCACGGCTTCAAAGAGAAACCCCGTCAGCCAGACAGCGAGGCCCAACAGATCGGTTGTGCCCAAGGGTGTGTCAGACGAAGCGTTCGCAAAGATGATGGGTGCGGCCACGACGACGAGCAGCGTGCCTTGCAGGAGATAGATCTGCAGGAACGAGCGAAGGAGAAACCAGCGACCCCACGCTTCCCGCCACTGACGGTAGCGCGGGTCCTCGCCTCTTCCTGTGTTGCGTGCGTGAATATGCACGGCGAGTCGCAAGCCCCACAGGAGAACCAGTCCGGAGACCAGTAGCCCCCGGGGAGAATAGCTATTGCCGGCCACCAGCGATACACCAGTCACCATGATAAATCCAACTCCCCAGGCAACATCGGCAAAGTCATTCCGCCCCTTCGCCGAGGCGAAGAGGAACCAGAGGGTTTCATAAATCCATATCGTTGCTAAACAGATGAGATAGATCTTCATCATTTACTTTCTTGCCAGCCAGACCATCAGCGGCATGGCGAAGGCCCAGACCACAGCCAGTAAGCCCGCGCAGAAGAATATGTTCCCATGCAGCGTGATCGCCCCCAGGCGCGCCCCGGCGAAATAGTTGGGTGCGGCGAAGAGCGCCCCTAAGAGAGCGCTCAGCCAATAGTGTCCAGACAGCCGCGCCAACGGGCCCCTCAGCAGGGTCGCAAAGAGGGTCCAGAGAAGAACCAGCCACACGGGGCAGAGCCACGGGTGCGCCGTGGGGACGGTGAGCGTAAAGACCCCGGTCGCGAGGTTGATGGTCTCCACGACGAAGCCGACCAAGGTAACCCAAGCGATCAGGCGGATTTCCCGCATCAGGTCCGCTCGCGCGAGCCAGAGGTTGCAGGCCAGCACAGCGGCGGCTGCGGCAAGCGCAGGCATCAGCCATCCGCGTGCGCCGTTCAGGACGCAGGCGAACCAACCGAGCTGAAACACGATGGCCATTGCAACATTACGCATGAGACTCCTTGGCGGCTGTTGTTAAGGTAGGGCGATGCTCTCCGAGCACGCCACGGCAGGGTCGGAGACCCTTGCCCTACCTTCCGCAGTCGACTACTTTGTGAAGGAGAGCGTGACCTCGCCCAACCTAAAGCCCCATTTGCTCATCACTGCGCGATTGAGCATGATCTTATTATCCACCAAAAACATCCAGTCATCAAACTGTACATGATACACCGTCTTGTCGAATGGCAGCGCGAGTGTGTAACGCCAGTTCAAGGCGTTTCCATACGCTTTGCCCTGGGCAGTGCCGATGACATCGTCAGCGGTTCCAGTATACGTGTGGTCGTCGAGCTTGGTGATTGTCCAGACCCGGCGCTGCGTGGTGCCGTCCGAGTAGGTGAAGTCCTCCTCCAGTCGTCCGACAGTGTTGCTCCACGTTCCGACCATCTTGACGTGGAAGCGCTTGATCACCTCTCCCTTTCTGTTCTGGAAGATTCCGCTGGCCTCAAGAGGTCCGTTGAAATACTGACACAGATCGAGAACCGGTAATTCTTTTTCATACTGCTTCGGATCAACCGACGAGCAACCAGCGCAGAGTAACAATCCTGCCCCGATCAGATATGCGTAACGCTTCATGGATTTATTGTCCTCTCTGTTCAGCCGTTTCCACGCTCTCCGAACAATGCTTAAAGCAACCCAGCTTGTACTCTCCAGAACATCGTACGCTCCCAACAGCGCCTGTGGTAGAGAGGTCCAGCCTGCAAGTGCGCTTTCGAATCAGGCAGAGGCAAAGAAACTAGCGACAGGTTTAATTATGCTGTGAAAACTTAGAAGAGTCAATCATGATCTTGCGTCCCCTCTTCTGGAATCAGGGCGTTTTTATTTGAACGGTTTTTGAGCGGTTATTACTTGGATACCTATTCGCACTGGACAATCGGCCGTATTTTTGCTTAACTATAATGCGTCGTCAAGTGGCTGC
>Ga0268284_1000831_pt1 | contig 18294 bp, 20 predicted proteins | sample saktaG_14_FD_190137 | JGI IMG/M metagenome (GOLD analysis project Ga0268284, IMG submission 190137) | Saline water microbial communities from Sakinaw Lake, British Columbia, Canada - sak_2013_06_06_40m | ecosystem: Environmental > Aquatic > Non-marine Saline and Alkaline > Saline ...
ACGGTATCACAAGCTGCCGGGCAATGACAGCTTTTTATGGAGGAAAACGCCTTTGCAGTGTAGGTTGTATAGGGCTTGGAGATTGCGTTACTTCGTGTATGTTTAATGCCATTCATATGGGGCCGGACGGGTATCCTGTCGTGGATGAAGCAAAATGCGTCGGATGTGGCGCATGCGAAAAAATCTGCCCGAAAGGCATCTTGAACGTTCGTTCAATGTCCGAGAGGCTTCTTCATTTCAATGCGGAAGACGATGCTCTTTCCCCGTGCAGCCAGACATGTCCTGCCGAAATCAATATTCCACAATACATATCGCAGATCAGGAGCCGTAATTATTCCGGAGCTGTCAATACAATAAGGGATCGAAACCCTCTTCTTCTTGCCTGTGGAAGAGTCTGCCCGCATCCGTGTGAGTCCTATTGCCGGAGAGGTATTGAAGATGCGCCTGTATCCATCAACCAGCTGAAACGTTTTGTTGCAGACTATGAAATGAACTCGGGAAAGCGTCTTCCAATTCCCTGCGCTCAATCTACCGGAAAGAAAGTAGCTGTTGTCGGTGGCGGGCCTGCCGGGCTGAGTTGTGCATATTTTCTGAGACGGCTCGGCCATGATGTCACCATATTCGACATGATGCCGGAGCTGGGCGGCATGATCCGCTACGGTATTCCGGAGTACCGTCTTCCAAAAGCCGTGCTGAAATGGGAAACAGACGGTATTCTGGCGCTTGGTATTGAGCATAGACCCAATGTCAGACTGGGAAGGGATTTTGATACCGCATCTTTAAAAACAGATGGATTCGACGCCGTTTTTCTCGGTATCGGCGCATGGAAGGATTACATGCTTGGTGCTGAAGGTGAAAACCTTGAAGGTTGTTATACCGGAATTGATTTTCTGTCCCGGTTTGCCGAACATCAGCAGGAAGGAAAGGAGGCTGGCTCTTTTCCTGTCGGTCGTAAATGCGCCGTAATCGGAGGAGGAAATACCGCTATAGACTGTGTCCGAACCTTGATAAGGCTCGGAGCAGAAGAGGTATCCATTGTTTACCGCAGAACCCGAAACGAGATGCCTGCCAATCAGGTGGAAATCGAGGCGGCGGAGCACGAAGGAGTAAAATTTGTATTTCTTGCCGCACCCGTCAAGGTAATCGCCGACCAGAACAACCAGGTATCCAAACTTGAGTACCTTAGAATGGAACTGGGAGAACCGGATGCAAGCGGAAGACGCCGCCCTGTGCCGGTGAAAGGCTCTGAAACCTGTATTGATGTGGATATGGTTATTTCAGCTATAGGCCAGGGACCTGATGTTTCATTTGTAAATGACGACGAATTAATAAAAGAATTGAAAATTACCAGGTGGAGCACAATAGATGCTGATCCGGAAACCCTCCAGTCCAGCATCCCATATGTGTTTGCCGCCGGAGACGCGTTTACCGGGGCTTCGCTGGTTATTGAGGCAATCGGCGGCGGGAGAAGGGCGGCCCGGGCGATTAACCTCTATCTAACGGGAGAGGAGGTTACGCCTGTTCCCAAATCCTTAAGGAAGCGGCATATCCGGGAATCTATTTTTACGGCCGTTGAAGGTGTGGTGCGTTCGAAACGGACGCCCATGCCGGAGCTTCCGGTAGGCGAGAGGATTGTATCCTTTGTGGAATCTGACCTTGTGATAAGCGAAAACGATGCGATTTACGAATCCGGACGCTGCTTGAACTGCTGCCGGATATGTTACGATAAAGAAGCTGCCTGATGCAGAATTGCTGAAGAGCGTTCCATTTCGCTTAATAAATGGGTCAGATGGTGCCGTTTACCACCGGCTCATGACCTCTATCCCTCTTTTTCGCGCAATTTCATCTTGAAGCTGCAAAAACTGCCTGCCAACAGCACCTAACAAGTATAGCATTACCTGAAAACCCGTGGTTTTGTCGGATTCAAATAGACGGAGAAGATCCTCTCTTTTAAATTTGATCACTTTGCATTGCTCAGATGCGCAATATCCGGAAAGGCGGTATTTATAAGGAGGAACAAAGCACGTCCATCCGAATGCCTGGGCTTCCGAGGTAAACGAGACGGCCGGCACCTGCCCCGAAACATTCTTGCCCGAAGGCTCTGATCTTAATTCAACAGCGCCTTCCCTCAGTATCCATACATGGGTCGCATCGGCTCCGTGAGTAAATATTCGCTCATCTTTTTTAAATTGAACCAGTTCGGCGCAATTCAGAACCGCCCTTAGACGGTCATCATTCATATCTTTAAAAACATCCGTTTTTTTAAGAAAATCAAGGCTTATCATCATCTGCCCCCTTCAAGCATCAAATCATCCTGAACCCGGCCGGAAATTAAATGTTGATTGAATACGCGAATCATCTTTGCCGAATCCATTTTCTGATAAATAACAGGCTTTTCATTTTGAATCTCAACAGTAACGTTGGGCTCGCTTGCGCATCTGCCGATACATCCTCCGGCCGATACATTAATTCTGGACTGACCGGACCTGGCTATTTCCTCTATAAGCGCCTTCATTATTTCACGGGCGCCAGCGGCAATTCCGCAGGTTCCCATATGGACAGTAACCCGCACAGGGGAAAAGGGCGATTCGTCCGCCGTTTCACGGAGTCTTTCAAAACGGTTTCCGATAACCTTCAGCAGTGCGGAGAGTACTTTATACCCGGCATCCGGGTTATCGTTCATAAACCCGAGCAACCGATCTCTTTCAATCATCACTACAGTGCATTCATCTGAAGCGCAGTAAGCTGAAAGTTTGTATCTGTGAGGCGGGACAAGGCTTGACCACCCGATAATATTATTTTCAGATAGAGACGAGAGAGTGCTCTCATCGGATGTATCACTATCGGGCAGATCAAACCTCAAGTCAATCAACCCGTCTTCTACCACCCACAGATAGGCGGCTGAATCTCCATCTTTAAACAAACGATGGCCGTGGATAAATTTCTTTCGGGTGCAGAAACCGTCAATCACCAATAACTCTTCATCACGCAGAGCGCAAAAAGTGTCAACGCGTTTAAGTAATTCAAGATAGGCCATTAGCCTCCTAATTTAATTGATGTTCGGAAGTGGCGAGGTTGATGGAACAATATCAATAAAATTAATAATACTCAATATTTTTATTACAATTTAAGTTTGATGCTCTCTTTGCTTGCCGTAACAGATTTGTTCTGATACATTCTGAACCGCGTTGGTTTTTGTTATCGGACAAATAATCTTTAAGCCCGTTGGGAAAAATAACAGTACCATCTTGAGGGGTAGAAAAACGCGGGAAATAATGTCTAACTTACTAACGGTCCCTAAAAAAAGAGAAAAGAGATGACAGCCTTCCGGCCGGGTAAAATACTTTTTAGTTTAACTGGTCTTGTTTCTTTATTTCTCATCCTTTCATGCTTTGCAGGATGCAGAAAGACTTTTGAACAGCCAGACGTTAAAATAATTGGAATCCATATCAAAAAGATAAGAAATCTTGAAGCTCTCTTCAGAGTGGACATAGAAGTATCAAACCCGAATTTCATGTCTTTTGAAATACAAAGCATTGAATGTGATGTTGAGATGGACGGAAGGCTTATCGCAGCCGCTGTTACCGAAGAAAAAACCGTGATTCCTTCACTCGGTACAGGCGTCGTGCCTCTCGAAGTTCATTCAACCTCTTTTGATATAATATCAGTTATTCTCAAAAGACTGAAATCAAAACTGGACGACGACAGAAAACTTGATTACAAAATAACAGGAAAGATTCATTTTAACAGCCTCTTTTATTCTCCCCCGCCTGTTACTTTCAGTTCAACCGGAAATCTGTTCGAAAAGAGCGAGAGTTCGAAACAACAATAATTATTGTAATAATAACAGGATGTAAGGTTAATTCTTGACTCAGAGACATTAACAAAATATAATTAGTTTCCATCTGGAAATGGCCCTTTTGAGCGATTTTGGGGTCAATCTGCGGGATTTCTTGTAAGAGATACTATGCGTTTGTCTTGAGCTTGTCTAAAATTGCCGATTTCCGGTTTCCGGATCGTAAACTCGACTGTGTCCAAAATATGTTTCCGGATGGACACTAAATTGTGAATAGTAAACGGAGAAAAGGACAAAAATATATGCTGACAGCAAAAGATATTATGAAAACAGATGTAATAACGGTTTCGTCAGAAACTGAAATTATATATGCCGCAAAACTTCTTCTTGAAAACCACATAAACGGAGTTCCTGTTGTGGACAAAGGGGGAAAGCTTGCCGGCATCCTGTGCCAGAGCGACATAATCGCACAGCAGAAAAAACTCCCGATTCCATCCCTGTTTTCTTTCCTTGATGGGTTTATTTCCCTTTCTTCGATGAAGAACCTTGAAAAAGAGGTTCAGAAAATTGCCGCCACTACTGTTTCGCATGCAATGACACCAAATCCGGTAACTGTGAGATCCGATACCCTGATAGAGGTTATAGCCGCTCTTATGGTCGATAACAATTTTCACACACTCCCGGTCGTAGATGAAGGAAAGCTTGTCGGAATAGTGGGGAAGGAAGACGTATTAAGAACCCTTATTCCAAGAAACGGAGCCTGAATACTTCTCTGCATCAATCGAATTAAACAAGATGGACTCGTAAAAAATTCTGAAATCGTCCCTCTCGTGAAAATCCGCCACAGATGACTTCCGCGGGAATGGCATGTTTTTTTGGAGAGTAATTTAATGAAACTTGGAATTACCGGTCTTTCCGGAGCAGGAAAATCAACCATATTTGAAGCTCTTACCCAGAATGTTCAGGAAGAAGGGCACAAGGTTGAAAACCGCATAGGCACAATAGAAGTGCCTGACAGCCGTGTTAATGTTCTGTCGGATATGTATAAACCCGTAAAAACCATTTTCGCAAAAGTAGAATATTATCTTCCCGCGATTCACACGCAGAAAAGCGAGGCAAAAAAAGAGCAAAATATCTGGACACCGGTCAGAGACTGCGATGCCCTGATACATGTTGTAAGGAATTTTTCAGGATACGGACTTGCGGCTCCAACACCTTATAAAGACTTTCTCAGCCTTGACCAGGAGCTTATTCTCGCGGACTTGATTACGGTTGAAAAACGCATAGAGCGCGTTGAAACAGACAAAAAAAGAGGGAAAAAAACGGATCAGGAGGAACTCACCCTTCTTATGACCTGCCTTCAAAACCTTGAAAAAGAGATTCCCTTAAGAAGAATTCCCGAAACAGCATCCGAACAGGTTTTAAGGGGTTTTGCTTTCGTATCGGCGAAACCGGCGCTTGTTCTGTTCAACAATAACGATGATGATGCCGGATTTCCTGAGGTGCAGGATATTATGACAAGAGAAGAGTGCCTGGTTATAAGGGGAAAACTGGAGCAGGAGCTTTCGCGCATGGCTCCTGAAGAAGCGGGCGATTTTCTATCCGAATACGGCATAAAAGAATCAGCAAGGGAAAGAGTGATAAAAAAATCCTATGAACTTCTGGGGCTTGTCTCGTTTTTCACTGTCGGCGAAGACGAGGTAAGGGCGTGGACAATCAAAAAAGAGACTAAAGCGCTCGATGCCGCCGAGGTGATTCATTCGGACATCAAAAAAGGGTTTATACGCGCGGAAGTTGTTTCATACAAAGACCTGATGGATGCCGGGACCTATCAGGAAGCAAGGAAAAGAGGGACTGTAAGACTCGAAGGCAAGACTTACCTGGTGCAGGACGGGGATATCATAAACTTCCGCTTTAACGTCTGATTAGAAACCGTAACTCCACCTTCGAGAGGTATCTTAATATTCTCGCAATGCGATTCGCTGTCTTCACCCGTATAGAACCGGATTATTTTAATTTTAACTCCTTGCCATACGATTCAAGCTGAAATCTATAATGAAAGTACTGATATACCGACTATTATATACCGGAATAGCTTGCCGGCGGTCACCAGGATTAAAAACAGATAAATATTGATTTTTAATACTCCTGCTGCAACTGTCAGCGGATCGCCGATAATCGGTACCCATGCGAACAACAGGCTGAAAACCCCGTATTTTTTAAATCTTTGTTCAGATCGGGCGATTTCAGTTTGAGATAAACGTAGCAGCCTTTCCATTACCAGAAAGCTTCCCCAGAATCCCAAAGCATAGTTTACAAAAGAACCCAATACATTTCCGGTAGTTGCAACAGTAATCGACAAAAACGGGTCATAATTGTTCAACAATAAATAAATCAAAACAAACTCAGAACTGAGAGGAAGTATTGTTGCGGCAAGGAACGAAGCTATAAATAGACCAATATAACCATATTCTGCGAGAACGTCCATTTGCAATAGTTCGATTTTATTTATTTTTTTAAAGGCTTATTACAGTGCTTTCGCAAGCTAATTTGATTAATTCCATACCTGTTGACATTCTTGCCCCGTCTATAAGATCAGCTTCTGAAATTTGCCTTGATTTTGCACAAGGGGTACACACATATATCGGGACACCGTATTCCTGGAGATAAGCGATATGATCGTCGGCACTATCCCCGGTAGCTGCTCTGACATTGGTTATCATGCCTTTCTTAGCAACATAAACCCCTTCATCAAGGAGAAAAACAGCTGATTATTTTCCTTCCTTATGAGCTACCATGGCAAAAAACAGAGCGCGGGTTGTACGATTGGGGTTATCGATTCCACAAGATAAAATTACCAGTACGTTATCTGTCATAAGCTTTATCCTTTCCCTTTAAATTATTATTTAGCAAATTTACCAGCTGCCTGATGAGCCCCCGCCGCCCGAAGACCCGCCTCCTCCTGAAAAGCTCGAGCCTCCCGAACTGCCCGAGCTCCAGGAACTCCCCGAACCCCCGGATGTGATCGTGAAACCGCCGATTGAGGCCTGCTTCTTAGTGAGTAAAGCTTTATTTGCCTTTTCGTACCAGTCGGTTTTCCTGATCATCAGCTTGGAAACAGGGAAACAGATCACGTAGGTGATTAGCAAGTAGAGCGCGCCCCTGGTTCCGACAACGATGATCGGAAACATCGCCCAAAAAGGAATGAGGAAGAAGTAAAGAAACCACCCGACTCCGGGTGTAAGGACGCCGATTACCGTAAATAATCCGATGATGCCAAAAATGAAAGCTCCGAAGAGGATGCGTTCAGTGAGCGGTAGGTCAGGTTCATCGATGTTTAAACCGGATGATGAACTCGTCTTTGGGGTTGCAGAATCACCGGTTTCCGGTATTTCGCTGCCCTCAAGCGTCCCTATTATGGCTTTAACGGCGGTCTCGAGACCCCCGTCAAAGTCCCCTTCCTTGAATCGTGGTGCCATAAGGTTTCGGATGATCCGGCCTGCTATAAGATCGGTTAATGTGCTTTCAAGGCCGTAACCCACCTCGATGCGCATACGCCTGTCATTAGGTACTACGATAACCAGAACACCGTTATCCTTCCCTTTCTGGCCAAGCTTCCATGCCTCGAATACCGAGTTGGCGAATCCCTCAATGCTCTCGCCCCTGAGCGAAGGGACGGTAAGTATAGCGATCTGGTTGCCAGTGCTTTCTTCATGGGACTTGAGGCGTTCGGTCAGCTTCCTGCGCATGCCCTCGGAGAGAATTTCCGCATTGTCGGTCACGCGCCCGGAAAGGAAGGGAATATCCGCACCGGCGGCGATAACTGCCAATAAGAGCGCTATTATCATGATAGCGGGCTGCAGTATTCTGTTCCGGATGTTTTGAGCTTGTTTCATGATATTTATAAACAATTATCCTAAACCCCGCTTATTCTTTGACAAATTTCAACTGCCAGGCAGAATATGATATCAGGTGTAAGATGTTCAGTTATGGTTTTGTCAAACAGAATTTTTGATTCAGGCTGAAATTCATCGTCCCCGTTCCAGAACAGAACCGCTACAGGAATACGCGGTGTTATTTGAAAAGAGTAGGCTGCATCTGCCATATCGATCCGGCTTCCGGACAATTGTTCACATATTTCTTTGAATCCCTGAATATCTTTTGCAAACCGCCGTTCAATTAATTGGGTAGGGATTGAGTGAGGGCCACGAAAAAAGGTAGTGCCACCCGGAATATCTTTTTCTGATATCCATTCCCTGCTGATATTTATTTCTTTTGATTTTAAAAGATAGTAAATAATAAAAAGATCGAACAAAGTATTGATATCAGAATTCTCCTTCCGAAGGGGTACTATTTTACAATCATCAGGATAGATGCCATAATCCTCACCCCAGACGGATAGTATATAAGCTTTTTCCTTTTTATCATAATCGCATAATGCGAGAACGCAGAGATCTTCAGGATTTTTTTCGGCAAGCTCCTTAAAGTAGCTGATGTCGATTGAATATGTCATGTTGTTATTACATCCTTCTCAATAAGAAAGATATCAATTAGTTTCCATCAGAAAATGGCGCTTTTGAGCGATCTCTGCGTCAATCCGACGAGAGCTTGCTGTCAATCTAAAACGGCTTATAGGTGTTTATCTTTGTATTCAATGGTTCCGAGTTTCTATATCTACTTCGCGGTCGAAGTCACCCTCCTTCAGAAATGAATCATCGGTGGTATATTCCAGGCGAAACGTATCAATTATCTGGTCTATGGGAATATCCGCAAATTCTCCGCGATGCCTCAAATATTCCATGTGCTTTTTCCCCTCAAGATCAAATGGGTGGTATAGTGAGTCTTTAAGTCCGTCGAAATCGATAGGTTTAAGCCTGAACCTTTCACAAAGCTCTATATTAAAGGCGGGAGTCGCTTTAACCCAGAGCCCGCTCAGATATATAGAGGTATAACCATGCCAGAAGAAGACGTCGGTTTTCATAATCTGACGCAAGCGCGCAGTAGTCAGATGGTTTCGTACGTCGGCAAAACCGAGACGGGCCGGAATTCCTAATGCCCGGCAGCATCCTGCAAGAAGGATTGCTTTGGCGACACACCAGCCCCTTCCAATGCTCAGCGTGGTGCTTGCTCTGAGTCCTTCGATTGACAAATTCATGGAATATGGGTCGTAGCGGATCGTGTCTCTTACAGCGTAGTAAAGACTGATTGCCTGTTCTCTATGGTCGGTGGAAACTCCTGAGTTTTCTCTGGCGAACTTCATAATCGTGATATTATCGAAATCGATTGTCGGTGAGGGTTGAATATATTGCTGCATCTCAGAATTCATCTCGATGAAAAGATTCCTTATAAAATAAGTTTTTCCTGCTTTAGAAAATCAGTAACGGCCTTGTTAAATGCTTCCGGTTGTTCCAGAGGTGACAGGTGCCCTGCATCTTTGATATTTACCATGGATGTATTTCTGATGTGTTCTTTCATATATACTCCAAACTTCGGCGGCGTCAGATTGTCATCTTCCGCAGTCAATATAAGAACAGGAGAAGTTATGGCTGATAATTGATCTACCACGTCGAACCGGTCGCAGGCTTTAAAATCACCATATGCTGTTTCCGGATTGCATTTTGCCGTATCTGCCATGAGCGAAGCCAGCTTTCGGGGGTCAGTTTTTTCAGATGCCGCAAAAACAGGGATAGTACTTAGATATTTTTCGTAATCTTTTTTTATGGTCTCTAAAATCGCAGGCATAACCCGGAGCCGTGCACCGGTATTCACGAGGATTGCAGCCTTATAGCGCGCCTTATGCTCCAAAATAAGCTGAAGAACTATCGCCCCGCCGATACTCAGACCGCAAGGAACAGGTCCTGGTATTTCAACCGTTTCGATAAAATCTGCGACTGCCTCACAATATTCTTCGACGCTGTCCATGCCAGAACCGCTGCTTCGGCCATGTCCAGGCAGATCCAGTGCGATTGTGTTAACATCTGCTTTGAGTTCATCGATTTGTTTTTCCCAGAGAACACTTGATCCGCCGGAGCCGTGAATAAATACGAGAGTGGGCTTGTCAGGGTCAAGCGGCCAGCGCCCGGCAACATAGCCTATATTTTTGGCATTTCCTTCATGCATGCTATTTTTTCCTTAACTGGTAAGATGTTGATAGCTGCCCTTCGTCAATCCGCCCAGGCCGACATCGATTAAATCTGTTCAGTACCAGTTTTTCCCGTCGTTACTAGTTCGAAATTCGAGATTCTATATTTGGTGGTTTATATCAAGGTTTCAGATCCCGGAATCTGGAGTCTATGGCAGTAATACTATTAATACGAAGCAGGGCATCAAAAAACTCTTTGCCTTCCAGTTTTTCCAGCCACATAAGATGATTTCCTACTTCCTTAACGATACCAACAAAGGTTTTCCCTGAATCAAGCGTCACATACACTCGTTTTCCGACAAACAATTTCAGATTATCCTCAAGAGAGAAATTAACATCATATTTTATTCCTTCAAGAGGTACGACCCCGGACTCAGCCTTTTGGGGAGTTGCCAGAAATCCGACAGAAAACAGTACTGTCAGGAGTATCGCTAAGCTTAGTATTGTCAATTGCTTCGTCATAATTGGTCTCCTTTCAATGAAAAACAGATTTAAATGGTTTGGGTTCAGAATGTTTTATTCTTCCCGGACTTTTTTACAAAAAGCACACCATAAATCAATACATTTAATACAATAATTATACAACTCATAACAAACTGAATTTATCTGGTCAAACCAGCCGGACAAATAACCGGAATGACGTAATGATTAATTAATTCATATTGATATGAATATTTTACTCTTGCAAACAGGAGACTGTCCTCAACATGTGTGAGCGGGCACACCCAGCCCGCAAACTCAATAGGAGTTCACCAGATTGCTGCAGGGATATGCAGTCTGTGCCCGGAGCCGGAGTAGGCGGCCCCTTTGGATTGTCAGAATGATGACATTCGAGGCATTGCCCGGGCAGCATTTCTGGGCTATGGGTTATTGCATTTCAAACGTTGGCAGAGATGAAACTGCCATACGAGAATGATCAAGAGGATAGACGTATTGAAGGCAAGAATATTAAAAAGCATTTTTCCCCGCTTTTTTTCTTTCTTCTTCCCGCTTTTTTATTTCATCCTGCTCGATCCGCAAAAGGTTTTCGATATTATTTACAAAGTAAATCATTATGCTGTATTTAAAGCTGCCTCTTTCCGAAATTTTGGAAAAAATCAAAAAATCCCTGTTCTTTTCCCAGAGCAAAGATAAGCTTTTCCCGTCCTCCCAGTTTATAGCTGCCGGTTCACCGTATTTTTCCTTCAGGGCGTCAGCAATATACGCCTCCTTCTTTCTCGAGGTTATTGAAAACAGCAAAGGCTTGTTTGAATAATTTGAAAATGTGAGTTTAACATATTCAAACGAGGTGTTTTCGTTTTGAAGATATCTGAAAGTCAGGTTTGTAATATTGTGTTCTATTCTTGCCCCTTTTTCGTCGTTAAATTTCCTGTGAAGTTCAAAAAGATTCGGGAAATTATTCCCAAAGATTGTCCTGTTATGGATAATCAGATCGAAAGTTGTCATTTTTTCAATGACATATGAGCCGAGCTGCCCTGAAAGGTTTTTAAGAAGATCATCTGATAATTTGGTATTGGATCCTAAATCAAAGAATGTAAAGCTTTCCGGATATAATATTTCTGCATCAAAACGTTTGTTTTTGCTGTTATTTCCAGGCTCACCACAAGCAAAGAAAACAGAAAAACAACCAACCAGTAATATTAATGCAAAAACAGCTATTTTTTTATTTGATAATTGCATTAAATATCTCATATCCTCCTGTCATATCTGTACGATTTCATACTCTCTCGTCCCAATTCCTATCTTTTCTGCATAGTCAAGCTGAATAGTCCAGTCTATGGCAGGATAAACCGCCTTAAACTTGTCTTCACCCGGTCCTGAAGAAGTTTTTATGCAGGACCCCGGAAGAGCCTGCTCTTTGTTTACAAGATCGACAGAAGCCTGGTCTATGGCGACGGGATCGGTTGAAGCCACTATTCCGATATTTCTAACAATTGGAGCATCATTGTAGGGGTAGCAGTCACAGGCCGGGGAGATATCCGTGATAAAGTTTATAAAGAGGGCTTTGCCTGCCTTGTTTTTTAGTACTCCCATTGTGTATTCGACCATTTTCTCAAGAAAAGCCGGAATTGTCTGGTTCCATTCAATCTGAATGGCGCTGTTCAGACATATTAAGATGCATTCTCCGCACCCGATGCACTTATCTGAATCAATAACGGCTTTTTCATCGATAATTGAAATTGCCTGCTGGGAACAGTGCTCGACACAGTCGCCGCATCCTACGCATTTTTTCTTTTTTATGGCAGGGCATACTGTTGAATGTTGAGCCAGTTTCCCCCTTCGTGATGCGCATCCCATTCCAAGGTTTTTCAGTGTTCCGCCAAAACCTGAAAGTTCGTGGCATTTAAAGTGCGCAACCGATATAAGAGAATCCGCCTGAACAATCTCGGCCCCTATGTATACTTTTTTGAAATGCTTCTGGTTTATTAAAACAGGTGTTTCCGATTTTCCGCGCAGCCCATCTGCTATAACAAGGGGGGCTTCCACAACGGAATATGCAAAGCCGTTTTGTGTGGCTGTTGTGAGATGATGAGGAGCGTCACTGCGTGTTCCTGCATACAAAGTGTTTGCGTCGGTAAGAAAAGGAACGCCGCCGGTTGCCTTTACAAATTCAACAATTTTACGTAAGAATACAGGTCGTATAAAAGCTGTATTACCCATTTCGCCAAAGTGAATTTTTACAGCAACAAGATCCCTTTTGCTTACAGTTTTTGAAAGGCCTGCAGCTTCGGTAAGCTTTTCGATCTTTTTTAAGAGGTTTTCTTTGTGTGTTGCTCTTAAATCAGTAAAATAAACTTTGCTTTTCATATGACCCCCTGCCCGGGAATGGTTTAACTGATTTGATTTTTATCGAAAATAACTATTGGGCGTGTTTAAGTCAAGACGTTTAATATATATTGTGACTTCATGAAATATATTGATCAATTTAAGGATATACTGATACTGAAACGCAATAGCAAGCGAAGTCCCTGTTGCTTGTTGCGGGGAGCTTCAAAGGAACGATTTTCAAAAATGTATTTTTAGGAGATATGGATGGATCTGAACTCAAAGCTTACGGTACTTGAGAAAATATATAATATTTATAACGATTTTTCAGTTACTATGGATATTGCCTGTAAAAAGCATTGTTGCCTCTGTTGCACAAGAAGTGTCACCATGACAACCATTGAAGGCTATAGAGTGGCAGAAGGCATTTTAGCAAAAGGTAAAGGGGATTTTTTTGGAAAGATAAAAGAATCTGATAAACAAGCTGGGTTCCAGCCCAAAATAACAATCAACGAGATGGCAGAGCTTTGCATGGAAGAAGGAGATTTTCCTGAAGAAGAAAACACGTCAGCAGGCGAATGTCCACTATTGGCTGATAAAGAGTGTTCTGTTTATCAGTACAGGCCTTTTGGCTGTCGGTGTTTTATTTCAACTATAAACTGTTCTGAAAACGGAAGCGCGACAGTTGATGATTTTGTGCTGACTGTGAATAATATTTTCTTGCAGGTAATAGAACATGTTGATGCAGGAGGGTTTTCCGGCAATCTGACGGATGTTTTGCTTTTTTTGGAAAATGTAGAAAATCGTGAAAATCTATTATCGTCAAAAATGATCAATCCATCATCTGTTCTTATAAAAAACCATCATTTGAAAATACTTATGATTCCTCCCGAGCACAGGAAAGAGGCACAGCCCATACTGGATGCATTAAACAAATTAAAATATTGAACCGAAACAGCAATTGCATTTTCCATTGCTTGTGATGGGGTTAGCGATCAAATTAAAAACTTACGCTATTCTCTGTGGTAGAATCCGCCTAAAGCGCACCGTAGCTTGCTGTGGGGAGCTTCAATTATAGGGATAGAGGATATGTTTTAAATATGGATAACTTACAAAAGAGAGATATAGAACTTGTGTAAGAAGCCATAGTTATCGAATGTAAGAAAAGAAGCGAAGGAGAAGAAGAAGTGATATGTACAACGAAAACAGAAACTATCAGTGTATGAAATAACTATCAATTATTGTGTAAAATTTATTATTAAATGTGAATAAAAAAATGGAAGTAATGATTTTACCATACAATATATTGTTATGGTTTAACAAAGAAACACAATATGATGTATGTAGGCATAATTATACATAAATTATATAAATTTTGCTTGACATGTACAAAATAAGGTGTAATCTACAAAACAAAAACTCAGTTACTTTTTAAAAAATAAGCAGGGTGTCTGATTGATGGGAAAGAATTCTTTAAAAAAAATTAGAGAATCTCTTATGATGAGCAAGGCAGAACTTGCTAGAGAGGCAAATGTGTCTCCAATTACCATTTCGAGGATCGAAGAGGGTATGCCTTGTCGGATGGAGACGAAACGAAAGATTATACTGGCTATGGGTTTTAACCTTTCGGATAAAGACAAAATATTTGGCGATTGAGAGTTTCTCATGGCATTCGGCAGTAAAAATCATCTTATAGGCTTGGATATCGGGTCAAGAACCCTTAAAGCGGGTGAGGTTGTTGAAACGAAAAAAGGGCGTCGTCTGAAAAAATTCGGCATGCTCGATATCCCCCCCGGGTTAATTGAAGATGGTGCAATTAACGATCATGAGTCTGTTGCAGATTATATCCGCCAGCTCTTCAAAGTAAACAAATTGAAGGAACATAATGTTGCAGTATCGATAGGTGGATTTTCTGTTATTGTAAAGAAAATTAATGTTCAGACAATGGATGAACGCAAGCTGCAGGAAACTATACAGTTCGAGGCTGAACAATATATTCCTTTTGACATAAGCGATGTGAATCTTGACTTTCAAATTCTTGGAGAGAATGAAAATAATCCAAATCAGATGAGCGTTTTCCTTGTTGCCGCAAAAAAAGAAATGGTAAGTGAATATATTAACCTTGTTAATATGGCCGGACTAAATCCGTGCATAATAGATGTGGAAGCCTTCGCTCTGCAAAATATATTTGAATTCAATTATGAAGCAAAAGATGAAACTATTGCTTTAATTGATATCGGAGCAGGTAAAACATCATTGAATATCTTAAAAGGAATTTCTTCCTTGTTTATGAGAGATGTCTCTCTGGGGTGCGGGCAGATAAATCAAAAAATTGTTTCTCTTGCGGGATGCTCTTTAGAAGAAGCCGAACAAATGAAATTTGGCGGCCAGAATGAAAAAATTTCTCATGAAGATTTAAATGAAATAGTATCTTCGGTTGTATCGGACTGGTGTGCAGAAATCAAACGCGCGCTCGACTTTTTTTATTCCACATATCCTGATGATACAATAACAAAAATAATATTAAGCGGCGGCGGCGCCAATATAAAGGAATTTCGTCAGCTGCTCGCCACTGAAGCATCAGCTGAAGTGGAAATAATTAATCCGTTTAACAAGTTGGAAGTGGCTGATAACCTTGATTCTTTATACCTTGAAAAAATTGCTCCTCAGGCCGCTATATGCATGGGCTTGGCACTTAGAAGGGTTGATGATAAATGATAAAAATTAATCTTCTGCCTTTTAGAACCGCTAGAAAAAAAGAGAATGTCCGCCGCCAGTTATCAATACTGTTTTTCTCTTTATTCTTGGTTTTTATACTGTTGGTTTATTATAATATGAGGTTAAGCGGTCAGGTTAAAGAGATTAAATCAAAAGTTGAAAAAACAAAGACTGAAATTGCAAAATACGATTTGATTAATAAAGAAATCAATGAGATTAAGGGGAAACTTGAAATCCTCAACACTAAAATGGATGTTATCAAGACTCTTGAATCCAATCGCTATGAACCGGTAAGACTTATGGATTCAATGACCAATCTTATTGTTCCGAATCGGATGTGGTTTATCAGTTTTGACGGAAAGGGAAATGCCGTAAACATTTCTGGCATTGCAGTAGACAATCAGACTGTTGCCGATTTTATGACCCGTCTCGAAAGATCGAAGCTTTTCGAAACAGTCAATTTAAAAACCTTGAAACAAAGTGTGATCAAACAGGCAAGACTTAAAACCTTTGAAATATCATGCACCAAAGCAGTTAAAAAAGAAGAAAAGAAAGAGGAAAAAAGTAAGGCAAAAAAATAATGGAAAAGCCGAACCTCTCAAAATCAATTGCTCCTGTATTTGAAAAGCTTGAAAAACTTTCAAAGATACAAAGAATTCTCATTTTTTCAGGCATCTTATTGCTAACAATGGGTGTTTTTGGCTATTTTATGTATTATCCAAAAATGCAGGAGATACAGAAGCTGGGTTCAGAGTATGTTGAATTGGATAAGAAGCTTTCTGTTGCCATAAATACAGCAAAAAATCTGCCTAAACTGCGAGAAGAGATGAATAATGCGGAGGCACAACTGAAAATAGTTATGAAAGCTCTTCCAGAAACAAAGGAGATTCCTACTCTTCTTGAAAGCATATCTCTTTCAGGCCAGGAAGCCGGACTTGAATTCGTGTTGTTCCAGCCTGGAAATGAACGGGATCAAAGTTTTTATGCTGAAATTCCTGTATCAATACAAATATCCGGCAATTATCATAATGTCGCTCTTTTCTTTGACAAAGTTGCAAGACTTCCAAGAATCGTCAATATTCAAGATATTAATATAAAGCCCGACCCGGCTAAAAAGAATAATGAACTTGTTACAACGTGTACTGCTGTGACTTATAAGTTTTTGGAAGCCAAGGCTGCCCAACCTGCCGGTAAAGCAAAAAAGGGAGCCGCAAAAAAGAATACTGCTGCAACAAAGCCTGGTAAGCATGGATAAACATTTGACACAAATTAATATTGTATTTGGTATTTTATGCCTGATTCAACTGATAATTGGATGTGGCGATAAAAAGGAACCGCCTCAAAAGGCTGTTGCTGTCAGCAAGAAGATAGTTGCAAAGAGCAATGCCGTTTCAGCGCCTGTTCAAGCAACTGCTGTCGAAGCTGAAAAACAGGCTGTTTCTTCTCAGCAGCAGGCAATACCTGTTTCAAGCGAAACGCTTACATCTGATAAGGTAAAACAGGATTCTGGGGTACAGGCTGAAAAACGGATAGCAGGTGTTTCACCAACCGGTGTTCTTTCTCCAGCGGATCAAATAATTGCATCAGTATCTCAGACAGAAATTCCAAAAATGCAGCCTGAGGGAACGGTTGGTTATAATCCTGAAGGAAAGATAGATCCTTTTGCCCCTTTATTTAAAGAAGGGGTTGCTTCGGGCCCTGAGAAACAAGACAAGGAAAGGCGTATTCCTAGAACTCCCCTTGAAATGGTTGATCTGGGTCAATTGAAACTTGTGGCGATAATGCATGCCAAGAGCGGAAATAAAGCTCTTGTGGAAGAGGCTTCTGGTAAAGGATATATTGTTGCGAAGGGGAGTTATATGGGACTTAATTCCGGTAGAGTTGCTAAGATATTAAAGGACAGTATAGTCATTGAGGAAGAAGTTGATAATATTATGGGGAAAAGAAGTATCCAAGAAAGAGAACTTAAACTTCAGAAACCTCTTGGAGAAGAATAATATGAATCATGACCAATTGAAAATGTTTAAAGTTTGTTTAGCGATTATTTTATTTGCCGTTGTCATTTCCTTGCTTGCAGGTTTTACTTCCGATACTTGTGCCCAGCAGAAGGAGCAGGGTGTTGCTGCAGTTATACAGGAAGAGTCGAAGCCTGTTGCAGATGCTCCGAAAATTGTAGGCCGAATCGATTCTGTTGAGGTGGAAAAATCCAGCAACGGTGTTTTAATAGTGGTCAAATCGGACGGAATGATAAATGATTATAAGTCATTCACTATTAATAGTAAACCGAAGCTTCCTGCACGAATTGTTTTTGACATTATCAACGTTAAAAGTCCGTTCAAAAAGGAGCAAATTATTCCTGTAAATACAGAATGGGTGAGCAAAGTTAGGTATTACTCATCTGCTGATAAAGTCCGTATCGTATTAGATACAAAAAATAATTATTTAAAATTCTTCTCAGCAAAATCTGTTTCAAATGGTCTATTGATTAATGTTGGGCCTGCAGAAGCAACTGCTTCAGAGAAAAGTTCTCAGCCTGTCGTTCAAAAAGAACCTTTGGTCTCGGCAGAAAAAATCGCAGAACAGCCTGTTTCGAATGTTTTGAAGAAAAAACCAGTTTTATCGGATTCAAAACCCGCCTGGGTCAACAAAATTGACTTTTCGAGCGAAGAATCCGGCAAATCTACGATAACTATAGGAACAACAAAACCCGTTGAGTATAATTTAATAAAAGTATCGGAAAGATTGCTTCATCTCCGGCTTAACAATACGAATATTCCAGTAAATCAGAGGAGACCGCTTATTACAACGCGGTTCAACAGCGCTGTAGACAGAATTACGCCAATCCTGAAGCCGGTTAGGAAAAATACCCACC
>Ga0268284_1000832_pt1 | contig 18262 bp, 21 predicted proteins | sample saktaG_14_FD_190137 | JGI IMG/M metagenome (GOLD analysis project Ga0268284, IMG submission 190137) | Saline water microbial communities from Sakinaw Lake, British Columbia, Canada - sak_2013_06_06_40m | ecosystem: Environmental > Aquatic > Non-marine Saline and Alkaline > Saline ...
TAGTAGGCTCTCCCGAACTTTCCTCACTGTTTGATACAGGTCTGGCTCTGTTCTTCATCCACTCTTTTATCCTAACCATATCCTCGCTTTCTATATTATTTTGTGGGTTTGTCTCAGAAATAGACTTGAGTATGTGTCTATTTTCTAGCTCTACTCCTTCATAAAAAGAATTAAATAATGCATCTTCTATAGTTGCTTCAATCTCTGCCCCAGTAAAATTCTCTGAATTTTTTGAAAGCAGGGCTAAATCATAGTTAGATGTGTCTCTTTTTCTTCTTTCTATATGTATCTTATATATAGACTGCCTTTCTTCAAAGGTAGGAAGCTCTACTGCCCATATTTCATCTAAGCGGCCTTTTCTATAAACCATAGAAGGCATCATATCTGGATCGTTAGCTGTGAATATCATAAATACTGGACTCTTAGTTTCCTGCCTCCAGGTAAGTAGGGTAGATAACACCCTAGCAGTAACTCCAGAGTCTGTTTTACCGCTAGACTCCATCCCTGAAAATGCCTTGTCCGCCTCGTCCACAATCGTCACAACGGGACTTACGGCTTCTATAATCTGTAAAGCGCGTCTTATCTTGGCTTCCGAATCTCCAACGAACTTGGAGAATACATTACTAATATCAAGCCTAAGAAGAGGAAGCTCAAAAAAAGAAGCCACTGACTTTGCTACATGTGTCTTACCCGTTCCCGGAAGCCCCAATAATAACATACCTTTAGGCGAGTTTATTCCATAAGCTTTTGCTTCATCTCCAAAAGCCGTTTTTCTTTTCTCTAGCCATTCCTTTAGAGAACCAAATCCACCTACTTCATCTAAAGTAAGATCTGTATCTATATACTCCAAAACTTCAGATTTTTTAATATGTTGCTCTTTTTGAGATTGTATAATTTTATAATTAGGTTCTTCAGTAAGACTAACGGCAAGTGCTATTGCATTTTCAGCTGAAAATAGGTCCAACCCCAGGGCAGAAGTAGCTGCTTTACTTATTAATTCTTTTTTTTCTTTTTTCTTCTTTTTAGCAAAAGATATATGAGGCTCCCACTCCTTCATCAGTTTATCATAAAGCCCTTCAATTTCTTCTTTAGTAGGAAGAGGAAAATCACAATACGTAATTATATTATAAAGTTCTGGGGGTAAGTCTAAATAAGCCCCTACAAAAATAATAGTGGAAAAGTTACGTTTAGCTGTATATGCAGCGTCTATTATAGACTGTATTACATTGGCTTCTTTAAGCAGACCTCTAATGTGATAGAAAACTCCTATAGTCTTAGAGTTCTGTGCAACGTGATTCAAAGAGGGTATAAAATCTTTTATGGCCCTGTCTTTGGTAGACGGAACTAATTCTTTTATCCACGCTCCTCTTTCATATCTTACCATACCGGAAGTAACTTTCCAGATACACAGCTCTCTATCTATAAAGTTTAAGTCAACCATAGTAGATATAATATGTTTCTCTGCTTTAACATCTTCTACAGTAGGCATAAATAAACAGGGATTAGAACTAGCAAGATAGTTTTTAAGCTTTGGTGTCATGTAGGCCCCTTACTTTTAAAATACATTCTTTTTCTGCAGCAGTGGTATTGCTGTTAAAGTTAGAGACCAGTGCTAAATATTTAAGCCCAAACATTGTTAGGGCATAAGCATCAGCCTCATCTGAATTTTTAAATTCCTTATGATATTTTTTATAAAGAGCTAACTTAATATCTTCTTTTTTAGCATTACCTTTACCTGTTACAAATTTCTTTAATATAGTAGGTGGAACATCGATATAAAACCTTTCCCTGTTATTTAGGTCATATTTAATTATTCCTCCTAGTTCTATTAAATTAGACATTGAGCTGGATTTTCCAAAGGAACCAAAAGAATACCCTTCTATAAAATAGATAGCAGCGGGTACCATAAAATGATCTATCTCAGTTATCCTATCTAAGATAATCTTGTAGCGCTGCATATAGGAATCTTTATTAGATGTTTTTACGGTCTCAGTAGAGATAGCGTCCTCTGTTAGTGAGTAAACACATACTCCAGTAGAAGTAAGCGAAAGATCCAATCCTATTATTAACTGCGTGTCATCTGTTATCATGCGATTACCATACCACACTTTTTAATGCTTGTCAAGCTTTTTCTTTCTGCATTCGACAAAAATTTAACACTGGGCAATTTTTTGCAAGATATGTGGAGTAACCAGAGTCATAGCAAGACGCTATTCTAGGAGGGAGCACATTTTCTACGTATCCCTTTTTAAATTCTGTTAACTTATTAAAAATATCTCTAAGTATTACTTTGTCGTGTTTTACTAAAAAGGTTTTAACCGGAGAGGTTTTCATTTTAAAACCTTTGGATATATACATAATATATCCATACTTAGGATCAAAAGAAATATTTTTAGCTAAGCGGTCTTTTCCTATACCCCACATATATGTCTGGATCTGCCAGAGGTGCTCAATAAGAGGGGCTTTTAATTTATCAAACCCCACGGTATCTATTGTTTTTAATTCTAATACTCTAAAATTGTTTTCCGGTTTTTCTACAAACATATCGGGATGGCCCGTAACAAATAAGGGTTTTTCCATCTTTAATGAATACTCAGTGTATTCAAAAGCTTTAGGATTTGCACCACATACAGGACACTTTTCTTGTACCTTCTTTGTAAAAGGTGTCATATAATTGCACGATCTGCATTTCCAAAAACCGCTCCTCAAGTCATCGGATATAAAGGATTTTGTATTCTGCGCCCAGAAATGTACGGAGTTACCGATATCAAATACAACTGTGTTAGAGAATTTTACGTATTCTTTTTCTTCTATTTTACATTTATTAATTAATACGAGCTGCCTCATACAATCTTTATATAAAGATGAAGCCCGAGGATACCTAGGTAACTTCTTAGTGTAGAGCTTGCTTTTTACTGATACAAAATCCCGTGTTATAAGTTCAGGATCCCCTGATTTTTCATTCGAAGTGAGGGTCACTGTATTCAAACTCACTTCGCATCGTCCACGGTATAAATATAAAATTTATATCTGGGTACATATTTTTAAATTCAGTCAATTTAGTTTTACCTCTAATAGCAAACTCCCCCTTGACCTCTAAGAAACAGTCATAAGGAGGAGGAATATAAAAGTCCGGAGTGTAAGTATATTTACCTATGGAGAAGCAATAAGGCTCATATAAAAAATTAATTGCAATTGATTGCAAATATTCCGCCACTCTTCCTTCAAACTCAGATCTAAAATATTTATCAAGCTTATTCGAATAGAACATGCAGGCAGAACAATTTACATCAGATATTTCAGGAGTGTCATATTTCCACTCAGGATTTATAACACCCGTATCATCATAGCAGCTTTTAATCTTGTCTACTAAACATTCTTTGCTACAGAAAAAATCAAGACCGCTATGCTGATACTTCCAGTCTTTTTGTGCTACTACTATTGTTTTTCTGCAACTTGAGCAGAGTCTTCTAGGCACGCTTTTTCCTCTTTAGACACGGATTTAATCGCGCCCTCTTTTTTAATGATTTTGTCCTTTATATGGTTTATCAATTGTATTTGTGTTTCAAAGTATAGATCCTTGTTTTTCTTCCACATCTCTACAAAATCTTTTTGAGAGCCACTACTTTTATCCATAGTATATTTAGTGGTGCCTTTTGTCATTAAACCATGATTAAGGAGTTCTGTTATAACTAATTTATGATCTATTATATCTCCTCTTGAAAACTCCAACTCAGGAATGTCCGCAGTTACCCTTATGAATTCACCGGATTCAGAAAGTTTTAAGGATTTGAATTTCTCAATGTAAAAGGAATGCTTCTGTGCCATGTGCAGATCTTTTTCTTTATCATAATATTTCTCTTTATCCTGGAGCGCTTTCTTTGAGATATGGATAGTAAGAGCAGAAAAGAAGCGTATAGCATAGCCCCCCGGTTGCGTTGTAGAGGGCCCGTAAAACACTCCTATATTAGCACGGAGTTGGTTAGTAAGAAGCACTAAACAAGGATGACCCCTTTTATATTCTTTACTTAACCTACTATTAACCTTATTAATTAAATTGGTTACAAGTTTTGCTTGGTTTCCTATTACTTTATCATCAAGAGAAGAATCCATCATGTCAGATGGAAATAAAGCTGCTACTGAATCTAAAATAACTAATCCACAATCATCTGCTCTTAATGAATAATCTATGATGTCTCCATACTGGTTGCCTGCGTCGCTCACATTTAGATAGTAATCTTCAGGATTGCACCCAATGCTCTGTGCCCAAAACTTATTAAAGGTCCCTTCAACATCGCACCATACAGACTTCATCCTTATTGAAGGGAGAGAACACTCGCATTGAGCTAAGGGCTTAAAACATCTCCAGCATATTTTTGCTACTTTTGCCATAGCAGACATAAGTAAAGAAGTCTTGCCTCCATGTTCCGGACCTTTAACTAGAGAATATTGATGTATAGGAAATCCGCCTCCAGTGGCATAGTCAAAAGTGAATATACCTGTAGGTAATCTTTGTGCATCGTCTAAAGCTTCGGTTCCCTGTATACAGGATCTGTCCCCGTAACGCTCGTTGAGCTTTCCAGATATTGCTTGTAAATTAGCTACTTTAGCTAAATCTTTTAGTTCAGCCATTATTCACCAATCCCATGTGAGTTAACTTTCTTTCCATTATCTTATCAACAAGATCACTAGTCTGCTTATAAACGCTTCCTATTTCCTCAGTATAACAGGGGATACTTAAATCTATGGCTACGGTAATATTTCCCTCGTTTGGTCCTAAGGGTATATGTCTCTTAGCATGAACTGTAACCCTGGCAGGGGTTGTTACAAAAGGTCTTATCTTAATTATTTTAGGTTCTTGTGTCTGTTTACCTACTACAGTTTGAGTTACTTCTAGATATCCTTCTTCGGAAATACTCTCAGCGGCAGGGGATATTTGATCTATAGCTACTACCTTTTCTTCTGGTGCAGCGACTTCTTTGTCAATTTTTTTAATTGCTGGTTTTGCTTTTTTCATTTATTACGAACTTCCTTTATTTGTAATCCACGTTCTTGATAAAATTTTATTCTGGACTGGGCACTATTTTTAGTTTCCTTGTAAAACATATCTATAAAATCTATTACTACTGGAGTTTTTTTACCTACTAAGTATCTCTCTATTCTACCCAATGTCTGCCTCATATCAGTTCTAATAGTAGCAAGTATTAAGGTATCCATTCTAGGTATATCCGTACCCCTTGACATCATACCATAACTCGCTAATATTATTGAGGATTCTTCTGCCGACTTATCTTTTTCTTCTTGCTTTAGCATCTTGCCATTTAAGGAACGCACAAAGTATCCAATTCTTTTTGGGCTTATATTATATACCTTCACTAAAAGTTCTTTAATATTTTGTAATTGTTCTTTACGGTCTGACATTATAAGAGTCACTCTACCAGAACTAAAACTTTTAGAGGCATAACTGGCTATAAGATCGTTTCTTACAGCATTTTTAGCAAGATTAGATATTAATACTCCTCTACGTTGAATATCTTTTAAGTAAGAGGGGATAAGGCCAGAGGATCCATAGAATCTATGAAGTACAACCATAGGTGCCATAGTTTTTGTATTCTTACATTTAATGCGAAATTGCGCTAAACTTTCTTCGAATATAACATGCAGCCCATCCATGCGCGTGGCAGAAGCAGTTACTCCTATTCTCCATTTAGCCGGAAACATTCCGGAGGCTGATGAGAATGTTTTAGGAGGAAGTGAACTATCACACTCATCAAAAAATATAACCCCAAAGCTATTTTTAAATTCATTGGTAGCTATTCTAGGAATTACTATGGAATGAATTAGTCCGATTACTACTTTTTTATTCTCATAATCAGCTTTACCGCCTTCTACTATTCCTATATCATCCTCAGTTAGGTCGGTAAATTGTAAAATTCTATCTTTCCATTGTTTTACAAGATCACTCTTGGGAACTACTATTAAAGCATTAGTATGAAGTAATGAAAGCATTTTTAAGCCCATTACTGTTTTACCTGACCCGGGGGCTGCCTCTAAAAAAAATCCGGTGGCTCCTTTATCCAACAGTGCGGTAAATTCATTTATAGCTTTAGTCTGATAATCCCATAAATTTCCCTTAAATCTAAAGTCTACTTTGCTTCCTATAATTCTATTATCTATAATAGTTTCAGCCATTTCCTTGCTTAAACGTAAAGCATGGCGGGGGATTCCTATATAGTCTGAAGTTTCTTTATAATAAGGGATAGTAGGGCTATTCTTGTATTTACCAGTAATAGTGTATCTCTGTTTATAATCGGAAACATTTATTTCCGCTTTAGGAATATACAAATATTCGGATAGTATTACCTTTTTAAACATGAAATAGCCCTAACTACAACCTGCTAATTAAAGCAGATCATTGAGATCGTCTTTTTTGGGGTCTGTAGTCGATTCTGACGAGACTTCTTCTTCGTCTATAGTTTCATCAGTATCTTCAAAGAAGTCCTCTGTAGTTTCAGATACGGGGGCTTTTTCTTCAAGTCCCAAACCAAACTCATCCTCAAGCTCGGTGGACTCATCCGCTCCCATAGGATCGCCTATACCGGCAATAACTCTAAGTTCTTTATCAGACTTAGGGGCCAATACTGTAAAGTAATCAATAGGTTTAAGAAATTCCTTAGGATCGGCTTCGATCTTTTTGGCTATAGCTTCGAGGGCTGATATAGTAACCTTTTTACCTAAAGAGAAATATTCCCCACAAGCCACAGACTGTTTATCAGTGTCACGTTCAATCTCCATAGAGTAATGTGTAAGATCTACTTTATTACCCTCTAGGAATTGGCGCATAACCGCCCTAATACCTTTACCCTTCAAAACTAGCAAAACTTTCTGAAACTGATATTCTTTACCAGTTTTCTGACTAATAGTTTTGCGGGTATCTATAACTGTAGATACTAGAATAGGACTACGTTTATTATTAATCATACAAAGAGGACAAGTTTCAGTGTCAGAGGTACAAGTAAAGGTTTCCCATCTACCATCTACCTGGACACTATGCTCATAGAGCCACGTTGTAGGATTTTCCAAAAAAATAACTTTAGCCTTCTCAGTTGGTTTTAGTCTAAAGCGACGGATGTTTGTTTGTTTTGTTGTAATTGCTCTCAGAGCTTCCATTTCTTTGAATTTTTGTTGGCCTGCTAGGCCGGTGCTGTACCAGTTTGACATACTTGGTTTACCTTTCACAAGTTTTATTTGAATAATAGCTTATCATATTTTTTAATGCTTGTCAAGCTTTTTTTTCATTGATTTGCAATCAATTGCAAATTTTGTTAAAAATATTTTCTATGTCGCGCTTTCTTATCCACGAGAACTTTTTTATTAATTGCTCGGACTATGTCCAAGCGATTTTCTGCCTCTCCTGGGTCCTTTCCTCCGGCATTTTCCCAGTTTATAACGTGAACTAATTTTCCATTAGAGATATCTATTAACTTTTTTGTGGCCCTCCTTCCTGCATCATCATTATCAAAACCCACCCAGAGATTTGGGGAGGGTATATTATAAATTTGAGTTTTAGAAAAACTGGCAGAAGTAGTTGCAATTACGTTGTTGAATCCATATGTTTTTAACAATAGACAATCTGTTTCAGATTCCACTATAATAGTAGGCTTGGCGGCAGTGACCCTATTAAGACCAAAGCATGCCCCGCTGTTTCTTATAGTGGGAAGCGCATATTTATCTCCAAATTGTTTTGGGGAAATAGTAAACATAATTTTAGCGTTAACATCACACACCCGTGCCCTTAATACTTGAATATTTCCTTTTATATCAGTGAGTGGAAATATTATTAGGTTCCTTTGCTTATTGTATCTTATTTCCATTTCTGCAATAATTGACAATGAGATACCTCTAACATTAACGAGATAGTCCTTCATACTCATTGCCACACTATCATTATTTTCCACTAATAATGGAAACTTTTTCAACAATTGTAGTGGAAAAATAGGAGGTATTTCTTCCTTCTGTTGCTGCTCTGATACTTTAGGAATAACCCATTTATTAAACTTTAATGTCCCCTCTTTTGCATCTTCTTCAAAGAGCGCATCGTCTTCCCTCTCATTTTCATTAGGGGCAGATATTTCATACGCTTGATAATGAGCGGCTAATCTTTTATCCTTATACTCATTATACATAGACTTTTGAACAATTAAGCTTAAGAGCTTAACGGGAGTAGGCGTGCAGGAAAAACATTTAAAAACAGAATTTCCAGTTGGATTTATAGAAATACCTGCACTTGGATGATAATCCTGTCCCGAAGAATGTTTATGGGATGCGAGAGGACAGGGCACATTAACCCAGTCATCCCTAACAACCATAGCGCTGTCATCATATCCCATAAGACGTAAAAGCTTTATAATATTAATTTCTTTCAATTAAAGCCTGCTATTCTATAGGATCTAAAGCTATGTGACCCGTATCTGCATTTTGTACCTGTTCGGTGTCTGAAGCCTGAATAATTCTAGTATGTTCTGTATCTAAAACTATTATAGTGCTACCTTCTTCCCCGTCTCTTCCCTTTGTAATATTTAACAGTTTAGCTTTTTGACTCATGTCCCAGGTTGCTCCTGAAGCATCTTCATAGTCTGATAACTCTATAACTATACTAGATAGTTGTCTAACTACATCACTCTGATATATATCTTCAGTCTTTTTATTTAATTGATAAGTTGCAAATATTGGAATATTTAATTCCTTGGCCAGCGTTTTCAGAGATTCAGCTACGGAGGATACTATTTCATATCTAGATTTAGCATAAAACTCTGGTTTCAATAAATAAGCACCGTCAATATAAATTGCGTCCGGCTTATATACATAAGCTGAAGATTTAACATCTAATATTCCTAGGCTCATAGAAGAATCTGTCATATAGAATTTGTTAGGCATTTCGGACAAAAGTTGTTTATCATATTTTATTACTTCTTCCCCTATTAAAGTAGATAGTCCTCCAAATTTTATTCTATTTACACTGATATTATTTCTTAACGCTATTGCTCTTCTATGATATTGAACTTCAGACATTTCTGTAGGAATAAATAAAATAGAGCTGCCTTGGGCATGTGCAGCTAATGCCATATGCATTAATAGAAAGGTCTTTGCTGCCCCTGGTCTTCCGGCCAGAGTCACTAAGTCTCCTCCCTGAGCTCCTCCAGATCTATTATCTAAAAAACTTAAACCAAAAGGAACTCCAAATTCTCTAATATTTAATCTAGCTTTTCTAGACATGTCTAAAATATTATCAATGGTGTCTTCCAGAGAATATACTTTAGTTTTTGTTTGACCTTCTATTAAAATTCTAGTAAGAGTAGAAGCAATATTAGCAGCGCTATCAATATCTCCGTCTGATATTTTAGACATGGCTTCTTTGCAGAGAGAAAAGGAATTTTCTACTGCATATCTTTTTCTAACCTCGTCCGCCCAAAACTGAATATTGCTTTCTACAGGAATTCCTGGAAGAGTATACCCTGTTTCTATTTCTATTAAAGATTTAGTAGGTATTTCTTTATAGAGTTCAACATGCTTAGACATTACGTCTAAAACACGCTGCTCCTCTTTGGTGAAAAACTCGCGCATTAATCTAAAAGCGGATAAAAAAGATAAAGGTCCTTTATTATCAATCACAGCGAGTGAAAATAATAATCCCGTAGTCGGCTCTAGTTGTTTCAATCTATCTCTCCCATAGTGATTTTTTGCTTTCTCTTACTTTTATAAAGAGAGGCGCTACATTTGTTTCAAAAGTTTGTGCAAAAGAAGGAGAATAAAAAGTCCGTAACTTATACATTGCATCTTCAGCGGCATCAAAGAAATCACTCTTTATGGTATGAGAAGTGAAAACTACTTTCCGTTTAAATATTAATGGATCAAACAATCCCTCAAGGGAAGCAGCAAAAGCAGATAATCTATTATCTCCATGAAACATATTACTAATTACAATTAAATTTTTATCTAGGGATTTTGATATTTCTTCATTTTGTTCCCTATCTACTATCCTATCTAAAAGAAATTTTATAGCTACTTTATACACAGACTGTCCCGTATTATTAAGGGCATATAGTATAGGAAAAAATTTATGAATGTCCCACAATAACTCAGCATCGTCGATTAATACTATAACTGCGTTATGTTTATCTAATCCTTCCTGAATATAGTTACAATGACTCAAAAATTTTGGATTTTTCGTTAAAAAAGGAGAAAGAGATTCCATATCCCTTCCGAAACCGTGTTCATTTAATTTACACTTTATGCTTCTATATAGAGAAGCAGAAGATGAATCATCCCATTCTGGGTAACAGGTATCTAATTCTAAGATACTTTTATAATTTGCACCGTCCATCTAAATCCTCCTGTATTTTGAACATAAGTTCAATATGGTTTAAATGCTCATGAGTTGAATTAATAATTCGTAACGCTGATAGAAATAGGTCTAAATTATTTTTTATAACGAAAATATTGAAAACCTGTAAGTTCCATATCTTTACTCCCTTCAGTCTTAATACTCTACATATCAAAATATAGTATTCAATAAGTTGTTCGAATTTTTTGTAATCCTGATTAATTTTTAATAAAATTCCTTTATAAGCTCCATTCCATGCTCGCTTATGTTCCACTGGAATTTCTTCCAATTCTAAATAATACTTATCACACAAAGTCTTTAAGAAAGATAGCGACACTTTCGAGGGCGCTTTTTTAGGTTCAGGCTTTTGTAAATCTTTCAGCAACATGAGTAGTCTTTACCACAATTTTTTTCTTTTGTCAAGTTTTATTTTCGAGGGGAGAGGGGCGAGCGCAATGGGTGAGGGGTCTTTTCTTTCTTATCCCTCCGGGATAAGTGTAAAAATTAAAAGATAAAAAAATTTTTTCTTCTTACTTTGGATGATTAAGGAAATTTTTTCTTTCTTTTCTCCTAGTGGCTGGAGGTGTGAAAAAATTTTCTCTTTTTACCCTGGCTGATTAAGGGAAGAAAAAGAAAAATTTTCTTACGATTTTCCAGAGAAAAAATTTTTTCTCTTCTCTTATATGGTAGAGTATAGGTCTCTATAGTGTAATGACTATATTTACTATTCTTTTCTTTTACTATATATATACTATATATATACTATTCTTAATACTATCTTAAAAAAAATTCTTCGCTCCAATACTGCAAACAGTTATATCATATTTTTTAAACCTTGTCAAGTAAAAAATGCACGCTTTTGAAAATAAATTTTATTTCTTATGAAACGCAGTCTTTTTAATATTAATTTAAAATTAGTAGCACTTTTTTCTTGACATTAGATACGCCGACAGATTATTTTAAAGAATCAATGGGTTATGATTTTACTCAATATTATACCTCAAAAGGCACCGTAAAGCAAGCATGATTGATAGAAAATTAATAATTAAAGACGACAAAGAGTATGAACGTGTTGTTTTTGGTGAGATATATGTCCCCGGGCAGGAAGATGCTCACGGCGACATTATGACAGCGGAAGAGATAAAAAAAGCCGCTTACGGTTTTATGAAAAATCAGCGCACTCATAATATTGATTTAATGCATAATAATGAGCCCACAGGGGATTATTTAGTTGAAACTTTTATAGCGCGCTCTTCGGATCCAGATGGTTTCGTAGAAGGCTCTTGGGTGGGCGCTACTAAAATAGAATCAGATGAAGTATGGGATAAAATTCTTAAAGGTGAAATAAATTGCTATTCTTTGGAGGGTCTTACTAATTTAGATCAAAAAGTTGAGACGGTTCAACGTGTAGTGGAGGCTGAGGGGGAGACTCAAGAAAATTTAGATGAATTAATTCCACCCCATTCTCATTCCTTTAGCATAAAATTTGATGATGAAAATAAAATAATAGTAACAAATACAGGAATATCGCACGGGCATAATCATATTATAAGATCTGCTTCAACCACTGAAGTTAGATTTGGACACGCCCATAGATATTCCTTCAATGAGGTGGTATAAATAAAATGCCTAATATAGTTGAAGAAGTAGAGACTGAGGTTCAGTATATGAATGATGTGGATGTTCAATGGATTTCTTTAGTAAATAAAGGAGCAAATAGAACACCCTTTAAAATTATAAAAACGGAGGACGCGATGGAAGAAGTTATTCAGAGTATTATAACTCCATTAGCTAAAGATTTTGATAAATATAAGGAGTTGCATGAATGGTCTAAAGAATTTAAAATATTGAAGACTGAAAATCATGGTGAGTATAGCAAATTCATTAGTATACCTATTGATGAACTGGAGCCAGCTTCAGTTAAATTAGTGAGACTTAGTGAAGACGAGCATATTTTTGCCGTGGTGGGCGTCCCCTTAAAAATGGAAGGATCCAATATTGTTTATAAATCCATAATTATGGATAGACCTATAAAATTGGATGATAGGGGAATTACAACCTTTAGAGATACCTTCTACAGTGAGATTAATAATTTGATGTCTATCGTAAATGGTACGATGGAATTGAATGAAATGGATAATAAGAAGAAGAGGGATATTATTGGTAAATCTCTTGATGCATTTAAGAGTTTTATTTCTGCTGGTTTAGATATAAGCGCAGATAATATTATATTTGCAAAACAAGAACAAAAAAGTGAGGTTAATATGGATGTAAAGGATGAAAAGGTAACAGAGGTTATCGTTGAAAAGGTGGAGGCTTCTGTGCCTGCTCCTGTAGTTGAGCCCGTTGTGGCTGAAACTGTAAATAAGAGCGAAGAAAAACTTTTGGAGATGCTTGCGGTTCTTACTCAGAAAATTGAAGATTTGTCTACAAAGACGGATTCTATGATTAAGAAAGAAGAGCCAGAAGTCGTAGAAAAAGTTGAAGAAGTTCAGGTAGAAGTTGCTAAGGCGGAAGAAGTCCCAGTGGTTCCTTTTGCTAAGTTTGAGGAAACTCTTGATACCATGAAGGTTAAACTAGAGAAACTTGAGCAACTTGTGGAAAAGATTGATGCGGATGTACCGGAACCCTCGGTTCAGGAGCCCGTAGTTAAAGAAGAGCCTACTGTTAAGAGCGAAAGTCCTTTTTCTGGGATTTTTGGAAATCTTCGAAGGTAATTATAAAAAAAATTTAGGAGGATTTATTTAGATGGGAAAACTTAGTCCAAAAACTATAGTAGAAAAGGCTGATATAGCCGTACAGAACCTTATCGACAATGGTGGTTATTTGAACCCGATGCAGGCAAATACTTTTATTCGTATGCTGGTGGATCAACCTACCATCCTTAATGAAATGCGTGTTGTCCCTATGAATGCGCCTACGATGGAAATCAATAAAATTGGTTTTTCTAGTAGAATTCTTAGGGCGGCTCCTGCATCTGGAACGGCTCTTAGTGGAACTGGTTATCAGACCAGAGCGGCTGCTTCTACTGATAAGGTAGAGCTTCTGACTAAAGAAATTATAGCAGAAGTATGGTTGCCTTATGATGTGTTGGAAGACAACATTGAGCGAGGGACGTTGGAATCGACTATCATGTCGATGATCACTGAGAGAGCCTCTATTGATCTGGAAGAGCTTATTATATTGGGCTTTACCTCAGCGACTGATCCTTACATTGGGCTCATGAATGGTCTATTGGTAACTGCTAATGATCATTTGGTAAATTATACCAGCCCGCCGTCTGACATTGATGTTGATATTTTTAAGCGCGGTCTTCAGGCTATGCCTACAAAGTATCTCAGAAATAGAGGGCAGATGAAGTTCTATGTGTCTCATTACCTAGAGTCAGAATTTGCGGCTCAGATGTCTTTTAGAGAGACCGCGATGGGTGATGTTAGAATCACTAACGATTATGCTTCTATGTTGAAGGCTTTTGGGGTGCCGGTAGTCCCGTGTGCTATGATGCCTGATGCTAATTATATTTTTACGCTTCCTCAGAATCTGATTCTCGGAATTCAGCGTAAAATTCAGATCGAAACCGACAGGTTGGTTAGGGAACGTGCGCATGTCATCGTCTTAACGATGCGTCTTGCGTTTGCTATCGAGGAAACTGATGCAGTCGTTAAGGCCACTGGCTTGACAGCAACGGGTACCACAACTTACTAAACAACAAGGGCCGCCAATCGGCGGCCCTTTTTTCCTTATATTAAAATTTCTTGGAGTAATGTATGGGTGAGTATAAAGTCACATGTCAGGGTAGACCTGGATCGACTTATAATTATATTTTTGACAAAGCAGATATAACTTTTGTAGGCGGCGCAGTAAAAACCGTAGATGAAAGTATAGCAAAATTCTTAATCAAGCAGAAATTTTCCTCGGGTAAGTCAATATTTAGAATTGAGAAAAATATTCAAGAAAAAATTGTAGAAGAAAAAGTTGAAGACGCATTGCAAAAAGCAGTAGAAGAAGCTGAAGTAGAGAAAAAGATAACTCCAGTAAAGACTAACACAATTAAGCCGCCTATTACTAAAAAGCAAGATAAATTGGTTTAATAAAATATGGCTTTAATAACAACTCCTGGTGGATCAAGCGCAGATAGCTACATAACAGTAGAAGAAGCGGAAATAATATTGGCTAACACTGGCTTAGTTACTGAGTCATGGTCCGCTCTTTCTGACAATCAAGGATTAAGATATACTGGAAGTGTGAGTGGTCCTTTTTTGCCTCTTACTGGAATCTCGGATACGTTATTATTTGCTGTAGGTGAAGGTACAGATCAAGAGATAACTATAGTGTGCAGTTTAGACGATGATGATAATCCTATACCATTAACATCAACACAGGTATGTGTAGCATTGAATACACAAGTATCAGGATTTACATTTACAACAACTGCTGATTCACGTATAGTTATAACTACTACAGTCGCAACCGATACACTATATATTAAACCAGTAGACACTTCAGCATACACAGTATTTGGTTTTGTAGCAGGCACTTATGAGGATCATATTAATTACTCAAAAGAATACATATTAAAACTTGCTGCTGAGCTTATTGGATTTATGCCTATTAGAGGTGAACGGGTTTACGAGTATCAGGCGCTGGATTTCCCTAGAACGGTGCAGAGAGATACTACAATGATACCCGTTTCCGTAAAAGAGGTTCAGGCTATACTAGCTTCACTAGTTGTATTGCCTAATCTTTTAGAGCAGATATCAATGTCAGATGAAGCATTACTTCCTACATCGTTGCAAAATGCAATAGTAGATAAAGTAAAAGTAGCTGGCATCATGGATGTAAGCACTACTTCTACTAGTTCATCTAGTGGCGGGTCCTCTTCCTCTACTACGACATATAATATGATGCAAGCAATGACGAGCGTATTTGCTCTTCCTGCTTATCTTCGCATGAAACCTTATATCTCTCAGATTCGCGGCGGTGCTCTTATTTCCCCCGAAGATTTTGTGTATCCTCTTCTAAATGAAGTAGTAGAGGAAGCTTAAATGGCCTCTCGTGGAACACAAGCAAAATATTTACTAGAATCTACTTTTGATTCAGTAGCTAATAAAACTATTTCTTGTGTAACTGATACTACGATTATTAATTATAAAGCTATAGTTCATGACGAAATAGTTAGAGCTAGAAGAGAAAAATTAGAGATAGATAACGATGCTGGTATATTAAATCAGAATTCAAAAAGAGTTATCTTACTTACAAGAGATATTTTAGCATCAGGTTTAGAAGCTTTAGATTCTTCTTGGTATTTTTTGATAGCAGATAAGAGATATGATTTCTCTGTTAATGAGCCCTTTTGTGATGTGGATACTACTCCATTTGCAGATGCAGATCAGGTTTTTTCAGTATTTTATGTAAGGAGAGCAGAAGAGCTAGAATCGCAAATCTCTCCAGTTCCTGGTGGAACAGGTGAATTTTCTTTTGATTCTTGGGCTCTTACTCAATAAAGCATGACGCCAGCATTTTCAGGAAAAGAGGGTCTATTATTTCATAGAAACATGTTAGAGGCTATGGATGTCTATGGGGCAAGATTATCCAAAGATTTTCAAGCCGAAACAGGAATACCTGTACGACATAGTTTTATAAATAGATCTATGGGCGGTATGAAATTAAGATTTAAACCTGGGGTAGGAAAAGAAGGTATACCCGAAGATTTTAAAGCTAAATTAGGAAAATTCCTAAAGGCTAAAAAAAACTATCTAAAAGCGTATGTGGGAGCGGCCCTTAAATGTACTTTAAATGACACTGATTTAAAATCTGCTCTTCGTGCAATGGATCCAGAAAAAACAGAATCAACCCAGTGGATGGGAGATTCAGTCACAGTTAATATAAAAGGCTAGTAAGTGTCTAATAATATAATTCCAGATGTAGACGAATTTATAGTAAATAGATTGAGGCTTATCGCTATTGATGGGGTTACTTTACCAGTGCTTCCTTATGAACCAGCAAGAGAAAGAGATAATAATGAGTATCCATTTGCTAGTGTATCAAGGGTAGGATTTGAAGAAGATAAAGTAAGACGTAGGTATGGTATAGAGACTTTAGTACCTAAGACTACAAAAAAGACTATACAATTAGCTAATGGTAATGTTAGAGTAGTTCCTACTGGATATGACGTTAAACAATATCCAGGTGTTTATATACTAAGATATATAATAGATACAGAAGCGGTTATAAAAGAGCATGCAGATACGCTTCTTGTGATGATGGATCAGGCTTTTCCTTTTGGTTTCGAGCCTAATATATCAGGACAGTATTTGCTCTTTGATTTTACAACGCCAATAAATAAGGATGTACTTCATAAACCATTATTTAAAGTATCATATCTTTTTGATGTTTATGGTGTTCATATAGAGAAGCTAGAATCGTATACGGTAGTGCCAATGTCTGAGCTACTATTTGATAAAGAAATAGACAACACTCCCACCCAAATGGGCTTGTGGGAACGTCCCGCGGAATAAAATTTGCAATTGATTGCAAATCTAAATATAGAAATTTTTGGAGGCAATAAAAGATGGCCGAAAGACTAGTAAAAGTAGTAAATAATACAAACGCGGATTTAGAGATACAGCTACATAGTGGAACCTCTCTAAGCATGACTCAGTTTAGACAAGGTAAAACAACTCATATGTCTAAAGTTATAGATTTTTCAGATCTTCCTGATAGCGTTACTAAGAAGAATGGTATGCTAGCAAGAAAAATGGTAAGTGTAGTTGACGTATAATTGATACTTCATCCACGAACCAACTCACGCTAATTCATACGCCAGAAGTGTTTTATTAAAAATAAAGCTTGACAATATACTCCAGTTATGGTAAGATGATTTATCTTAAATAAACTGGAGGCTCACAGTGAGTAAAACAGTAGATTTGGTTGGACAGAAATTCGGAAGACTTTTAGTAGTCAGCAGAGCAGGGTCGGATAAACGCGGGGAAGCTCTTTGGGAATGCGAATGTGATTGCGGTGTAGTCACTGTAGTTCTAGGAAGTAATCTTAGAACAGGACATACTAGATCATGCGGTTGCTACAATGACGAGAGGCGAATAGAAGTCCATACAAAACATAAAATGAGTGAGGAACCCATTTATGGAGTGTGGGTACATATGATACAGCGTTGTATTAATCCCAAAGCCACTTTTTATTATAGGTACGGTGGAAGAGGAATTAAAGTCTGTGAGGAGTGGATGAAGTTCGATAATTTCTATAATGATATGGGAGACTGCCCAGAGGGAGGCACCATAGACCGCATAGATAATAATGGTAATTACGAACCAGGGAATTGTAGATGGGCCTCGCAGAAGATAAATGCTAGGAATAAGAGTAATAATGTAAATATTACTTATATGGGAAAAACTCAATGTATAGCCGCTTGGGAAGAAGAACTTGGATTTGCTACTGGTACTTTATGGCATCGTATTTATACTTATGGATGGTCACCAGAGAAGGCTATATCAACTTCTATTCCTGGGTCTGAAACTAAGTTAGGTAAAATAGAATTTAGAGGTAAAGTGCAAACATTAACTGCTCATGCTAGAGATTTTGGTTTGGGAAAAACCACTGTAGATGCTAGACTAGCTAAGGGATGGGATTTAGAGAGAGCGCTTACAACTCCTGCTAGACCCATTAAAAAGAAAAAAGAGAAATAGAATGTTGTGCTTTAAAAATTAATGCTTTGATTTACCTACGGCCTTAATACTAAAAAATTAATTAATAACTTTTAGGGCTGTAGATCTAATTATAATTGATACTGGAGGTTCGTAAAATGACGCTTGGCGCAGCTAGAGTTATATGGCGTATAAATGACTTGAGTTTATTTGTTGA
>Ga0268284_1000833_pt1 | contig 18203 bp, 22 predicted proteins | sample saktaG_14_FD_190137 | JGI IMG/M metagenome (GOLD analysis project Ga0268284, IMG submission 190137) | Saline water microbial communities from Sakinaw Lake, British Columbia, Canada - sak_2013_06_06_40m | ecosystem: Environmental > Aquatic > Non-marine Saline and Alkaline > Saline ...
CAAAACCTTCACTCGGATAGCTTCCTGGGCGGAAATACTCAATTTTCTCAGGTCATGTTTTTTCATGCCCAAAGATAATCATTCTTTTTATATTATACTAACTATTTTATGCACTTATTAATAAATCAAAAATGTCTCTTTTTATGCGAATACATTCATAATTTCGGGCTTCTGCTTTTGTAATAAAAGTTTCCCTGTCTTTTACTGAAAGGCAAATATGATTTAAGCTTTGTTTAACCTTATCGGGATATATAAAGATTTCCAGAACCAGATTATCTTTCTGCATATGAAAAACAGGTGTATCATTAAATATATCAAATATTTTACCTGAAAGATTTTTATTTAAGGTAAACGTTTTTACCTGTTCAAATCCGAGCAGATTCTGATAAAAGTCGTTTATGTCTCCTTGACAGGATATAGTTAATGCAATATGTTCTAACTTCATTACACTATTTCTTACAGTTGATTTTATAAATAAAAAACAGAGAGGACAATATGATAACCATGAACAGGATCAAGAAGGGCTCAAACCCAAACTGTTCGATGATCCACCCGCTTAATAGAGGGAAAAGAGCTGGAAGAATGTTGCCGGCACCAGCTATTCCTGTATATAACGCCCGGTTTTCGTTTCCGGAAACCTCTAACAAAACACCATTCATCGAAATACTATAAGCTGTGAAGATAATACCACCGATAAAAAATATACTTACGAATGAAGGCATGCCAGAAGAGAGGAGTATAAATAATGGAAGAATGAAAGCCAGTGCTGCACTTCCGTAAAGTAAATAGCGGTATTTATATCTCCTGGCCAGGACGAATAATATAAAACCAGCGGCCACGCTTCCAATCACCTTGTACAATAAAAACAATCCTATATCGGCACTCTGGGTGTGATAAAATTCCTTTGCATATAGAATGATGAATGGAAGTAGTGATAAGCTGATTCCCATTGTATTGATAAATCCCAGTAAGTACCCCAACTTTCGATTTTGCTGGATCTCTGTTTTTACCAGATGAAGAAAGTGTCCGATGGATTTGACAGCCATTTTTGAAGGAATAACCTCTTTCAGGTTCCAAAAACCAAGCGAGGCAATGAACAGGGCTCCAAAAGCAATTAAAAACAGATATCCATAATTGGTAGGATATACCGATATGGTTAACATTTTTTTAGCGAGCAGTGCCGAAAAAATTAATATAATCCCGGTAACAACCTGTTTTGCAGAAAAAAATGATTTCCTGGAACTTGAAATGACTGATTTGCCTAATATATCAGTATAACCCACAATGGAAAAAGCTCCGCCAAGAGAGAAAACCGTGATCATAATGAAGATGATCCAGATAATATATTCCTCATTGATTAGGTTTGAAAACAAAAGCAAGAATCCCAGGCCCAACAGAGAAAGAACTCTTGAGTTTATTCCCAGCAGCAAAAATCTTTTTTTATAATTATAATTACTGATAAACGGGGCAAAGAAGAGTTGTGTAAAGCTTGATCCGCCCAGCATGATTGCCGTCAGGATCCCAATCTGCATTGCACTGCCACCGGCATCCACCAACATAGCTGGAATCACAGTATCTATATCCATAAAACTTTGTGCAAATGCTAAAAATCCAGCATGCCAAAGCAGGGAATAAAAGTTGCGTTTCGAGATGGCGGATGTTAAGGCCATTTTCTTTAATAACCGGTTGTTTGAGTGACTAATTATACGATTCCATTGTAGCCGGATCCTCTGCCATCATTTCCGGAACCAGTTGATGCATCTTTTTTTGGTCCCAGAAAGGGAGTTTTTTGTGGGCATTGAAGTACTTCATGGGGATGGGGTGCGTTCCAAGAACGACAGGAATCTTATAATAACTCTCGATGAACTCTTTAAATTGATTGATTCGTGGACACGGAGGATAACCCACGATCAGACCGGTAGCCAGATGAATCACCTCCGCTCCGTTTTTGATCATCTCTTCCGGAACGTATTCAATGTTGCCTCCTGGGCATCCTCCACAATAGGAATATCCCACCAGTTCCAGTTCCTGATCTTTCGGATAACGGGCAAACCCTCCTGCATGCTCCCGCATGGAACGAAGGCATTTTCCTCCGCCACAGGTTTGATACCTGCCACAGATAATGATGCCGACTTTGATTTTGTTTTTCATGTTTTGAACTGTAAATATTCTTTCGTTTATTGGCACTAACATTTATTCGTACTTTGTCTGATGACAATGCTTCCTGTCGGAACACCTATGTCTTTACTAATCACAGGGCATTTCACCTGAAGCATACAAAATACATGGGTACCGGCGTCACTTAGTGTTTCATAATTTCCCTGCCCTTTTGCCAGGATCAGTCCGGCCGATTCAAAGAGTTCACGAAATTCGCCCGAACATAGGGATAAGACAGTCCCCGGAGCATCTGACCCATTGCTTATGATGGTGGCACATTGATCCAGTCCGGCATCCAGGGCATCTTCCCGGGTAGCATCGTTGAGTACCGGACTTCCTTTTACCACATATGTGACCGGGACAGGCAATGATTCAATCAACGCCCGGTCAAAAACTGTTTCGCCGGCATTGTCTCCGATAAAAAAAAGCCTGGCCGCACAGGCAAGCTGTTTCTGAAATTTACCCAGATCATTGATCGCAAAGGGCTGATGCAATACCCGTTGAACTGTCGTCCACAAATCGTCATAGGCACTGCTAACCCCCAGGTCTATGATGTTACCCGCTATACTGATCCTGATCGCTGTTTCGAGATCATGGTGTTCTCGCATGATCCCTTTCAGCCTTGGATAGATATTTAACGCTTTTTCTGTAGCCTTCTTTTTTTCATTCCGATAAGGATCTACAACACCAACTGCTTCACGCACTACACGATGAACTATGGCACCTATTTCAGGCGGTGACACCCCATTGGATTGAGCCTGCAAAACAGCTAACACCTCTTTTATGATAGTATGCAATTGCATGTCATTACTCTCAGCATAACGGGCTGCAGAAATGGCTTGCCTCAGGAAACAAGGATAACAGTCGATATAGGTTCTCATTCAGTCTAGAAATAAGGTTTCAATCTTTGCAGAGACCCACGATGCATGAAATAAGTCTTGTATCACTCGCTTTGATCGAAGAGAGTTTATTTTTTCGTTTTCAACAGTTCTTCTCTGATCATGGTAGTCCCACATACAGGACATTTGATAGTCGTGCATTTGATGTCTTGTTGATGGGGGATCTTTTCGCCACATTTGGCACAAACACAAAATCCCCCAGGGCCGAAAGCGCCTCCTTTATTTCTTCCTTTACCCCCTCCACGTCCAAGTCCCTGACTTGAACCTGTGGGCCTGTTTCTTCCTGAGTTATTCATCACGTTTTATCCTTTTTCATAAGTGTTGATAACTGATCAGTCAGCTCTTTTAACTGGTTTTTAATGGTCATAATTTCCGATCCCATATCGAGATCATCTGAAATGGGTTGGTCAGGGACATTTCTATAGAAACCAGATCCTCTCCCGAAACTTTGCCTTCGCCCACCATAGAGTCCTCTTCCAAATCCCTCTCTTCGTCCGAATCCATAACCTCTTCCACCTCCCCGGAAATCACCTCCTTCGAATCTGAGCGAACCCAGGGGAGTATCTCCGGTATCAGTTTTGTCATTGCCTGTGCAGAGTCCTAAACGTCTGCCTGTTAATGGGCCTGCTCCTGTAGGCCCAGTGTGATCATGTCCTGGCATAATTACCTCCATGTTTTTGATTAATATGAATTGATTTGTGATGGGTGTTGCAACATTTGCCATGACCAAACCTACCTGCAAGATTCACCAGATTGTTAGAATGACAGGAAGGACATTCCTTAATAAAATCAATAAAATCTGATTTGAATGTATGGCCGCAATGTTGACAACGAATGATGTTGTTCCTGAAATGAATATTTCCCCCTCCAATCGTAAGAAGCTTACCCTGAATGATAAAATCAGCAATTTTTTTTCTGGCTTTTTCAATCAATCGTGTAAAGGTAGAACGTGAGATCTCCATTTCCTCTGCGGCTTCAGCATGAGATAAGCCTAATTGATCTGCAAGACGGAAGGATTCAAATTCATCCAGGGTTAATAGAACCTGCTCAAGATTAAGCTTTCTTAATCCAACGGGTCCAAACTCTGAAAAAAGGGGTGGTTCATGAATTATTCTTTTATTTTGTGGTCGTGTCATCAATCTATTTTTCTGCAAATATAATGCACATATGTGCAAAATGCAACTTTTTGGTCTGTATTTACGATAAACAAATCAGGACCTGAAACCAATTATTTCTTTTGTAGCTTTGTATAAAATTTTTTATGGACTCTTTTTTTATTGATACGTTGCAATTGTTTTTGCAAATCCTGTTTCTGCTGGCAGCGATTCTGATAGCCATTTGGTTCTATTTCAGGATCCGCCCGAAGTCTAAGGAATCCGAATTGAGGAATCTACAGGAGTCTTCAAGTGAGAAGGAGGTCGTTAGTACATTACGGCTACAGGCTTGTGAACGGCTGGTCCTCTTTCTCGAACGCATCGCTCCCAACAACCTGATCCTTCGGGTTAACTCACCTGATATGACTGCATCACAATTGCAGGCCACCCTGATTCGCACGGTGCGTGAAGAGTTTGAATACAATCTTTCCCAACAGCTATACCTGTCAACCCAAACATGGGAGTTGATCCGCAATGCCAAGGAGGAGACTATCCGGCAGATCAATGTTGCGGCCTCTGACCTGAAAGAGGGAGGTTCGGCCCGCGACCTGGCAGGAGCTGTCCTGAATCTGTCTCTAAGCCAGGAACGTGCTCCGGTAACTATTGCAATTGAGGCGATAAAAGGGGAGATCCGGTAAGGAAAGAATTCTTATTTTTGCATGGATAAAAACTCACCGGGATGAAAAAATACATTTCCAAATTTCTTACAGCACTCTTTGCCGTCGGGTTTATCGTCTCTATTTCTTCTTGTGAGAAATGTCGCGAGTGTACTGTTTATGAACAGGATACTAACCTTGTTTATTATTATGAACGCCATTGTGAAACGGGTTCAGGTTCATCTAGTAGAATAGACGAGTGGGAGGTTGAACTCAGGACAAAATATCCTGGCTATTACATTTACTGCGCCGTGACAAACTAATCATCGCCAACGAGTTATTGCACAATCTTCCTGGCTTGTTCCAGCAACGAAGGAATTCCTGCCGGATATTTGCCTCCTGCGGTAGCGATGTTTGGCTGACCACCTCCGCCACCCTGGATTTCCCTGGCTAGTTCACGGATGATCAAACCGGCGTTGAGGTTTTTCCCTTTCACCAGGGAATCGGAGATCGCAATTACCAGATTGGCTTTCCCTCCGGCTTCAGAAGCGAGGACCAGGAAAAGATCGGGGATTTCACTCCTTAGTTCGGAAGCAATTCCTTTTATGGTTTCCATATCAAGATCTACTTGCGTTCCGAGGTAGTTCAACCCATTGATTTGTTCAATTTTATTCTTAAGTTCAAGTTTGAACTGGGCCTGTTTCAACTTCGCATATTCACCAGCTATCTTCTTCAATTCCTGGTTCTCCTCCTGTAGGTGATGGATCCCGCGCATCAGCTCTTTGGGGTGTTTCAACGCCTCGCTCACCTGGTTGAGGAGTTGCTCTTTTTCATACATATATTGCTCGGCTGCTGCACCGGTAATGGCCTCTATTCTGCGAATTCCTGCTGCGATCGCTCCTTCGGAAATGATCCGGAAAAGCCCGATCTGTCCGGTAAAAGCCACATGTGTGCCGCCACATAATTCGATTGAGAAGTCATCCCTAAACTGTATCACTCTCACATCAGAGCCATATTTCTCCCCAAAGAGGGCAATCGCCCCCATATCTGTTGCTTCTGCCATGGGAACAGCACGCTTCTCAACTTGAGGGATATTTTCACGGATCCTGGCATTAACAAGGTTCTCCACCTGTTCGATCTCATCCTGGGTCATTTTCGAAAAGTGTGTGAAGTCGAAACGTAGCCGGGTTTCATCCACAAGAGATCCTTTTTGTTCTACATGTGTTCCAAGAACCTTTCGTAACGCCGCATGCATCAGGTGGGTAGCGGTATGGTTGTTGGTGATCAGCAATCGCTTGGAGGCATCTACCAGCGCGATGACATCACCTATAGGATCGGAAAATATCCTGGATGCGATATGAATCGTTTGCTCATGCTCCTTGATAGTATCCAGAATATCAATCAGCTCGTCGCCCTTTTTTAGCCAACCTTTATCACCACATTGTCCGCCCGACTCAGCATAAAATGGGGTTGTCTCCAATACAATCTGAAAAAATTCACCTGTTTTCCCTTTTACCTTCCGGTATCGGCTGATCGTTGTAGCGGATTCCAGTGTATCGTACCCGACAAACTCCGACATGCCGGCATCCTCCTTCACGATAATCCAATCGGAGGTATCGAACGTAGCAGCCTGGCGTGATCTCTCTTTCTGTTTCTCCATCCCTTTCCTGAATCCATCCATGTCAACACTCCAACCTATTTCCCTGGCCATCAGTTCCGTCAAGTCAATAGGGAAGCCATAGGTGTCGTAGAGTTCGAAGGCGAAAGTACCGTCGATGATGTTGGATGCCGGATGCCGGATGCCGGATAATTGATCCTCTTTACTTGTATCTGGCATCTGGGATCTGGCATCTATATATTGTTGAAATTTCTGGATCCCTTGTTCCAACGTCCGGAGGAACGAGTTCTCCTCTTCCCTGATGACATTCACGATAAGTTGTTGCTGGGAGATTAACTCGGGGAAGAACTTTCCCATCTGGTCTGCCAGAACCGGTACAAGACTGCATATAAAGGGTTCCCGGAATTTTAGAAAGACATAGCCATACCGAACTGCACGGCGCAGGATACGGCGAATCACATAACCTGCTTTAACATTGGAAGGCAACTGCCCATCGGCGATTGCAAAGGAGATGGCACGAAGATGATCAGCTACAACCCGCATAGCGATATCGGCCTTAGGATCGGAGCCATAAGTAACCCCTGCCAGATCTGCAAGCGCTTTGATCAAGGGTTGAAATACATCGGTATCGTAATTGGAAACCTTCCCCTGAAGGATCATGCACAGCCGTTCAAACCCCATCCCGGTATCGACATGTCGGGCAGGCAGTGGGATAAGTTTGCCATTGGATTGTCTGTTATATTCAATAAATACCAGGTTCCAGATCTCAATCACTAGCGGATTCCCTGTATTAACCAGGTCACGGCCCGAACTTGATTCTCTATCGGCATCAGGCCTCAGGTCGATATGAATCTCTGAACAGGGACCACAGGGGCCCGAATCACCCATCTCCCAGAAGTTGTCTTTTTTAGTCCCGAAAAGGATCTGCTCTTCAGGAATCAGATCTTTCCAAATAGCGAGAGACTCGGAATCTATCGCCAGCCCATCACTCTTGTCCCCCTCAAAAACAGTGACATACAACCTCTCTTTCTCGATGTGAAACACATCTGTGAGAAGTTCCCATGCCCAATCAATCACCTCTTTCTTGAAATAGTCTCCAAACGACCAGTTCCCCAACATCTCAAACATGGTATGGTGGTAGGTATCATGGCCCACCTCTTCCAGATCGTTGTGCTTGCCCGAAACACGCAAACATTTCTGGGTGTCGGCAATCCGGTTGCTTTCAGCATCCCTGTTCCCCAGGAAAATATCCTTGAATTGATTCATGCCGGCGTTGGTGAACATCAGGGTTGGGTCATCCTTGATCACCATGGGAGCACTGGGAACAATATGGTGTTGCCTGGATTTGAAAAAATCAAGAAAAGTTTGTCGTACGTTGGAGGAGTCCATTCAACTATAAGATTAACAAAGATTTAACACAAGTTTACAAAACTCGAGCGGGAAACCGGCCACAAAGTTAATTATTTACTTAATTTTGCACATGTTAGCCCCTCTGTTTTGATTGATTCTTCACACGTTTGCCAATGAGCAAGGTTAAATACCGATTCAATAAGCACTCTCTAACATTTGATAAGGTTCAGACCACCCTTAAAAAGCGTTTGTTGGTCTTCCTGTCACATATCAGTACCGGTGTTGTTTTTGCTGTAGTGATTCTTGTGATTGTCTATAATTTTGTTGATTCCCCAAAGGAGAAAGCGCAGAAACGTGAATTGGCCCAGTTGCAGTTACAGTACGACATTCTTAACGACCAACTTGCCAAGTTTACTATGGTGCTCATGGATCTTCAGGATCGGGACGATAATATTTACCGGGTAATCTTTGAATCCGAGCCTATTCCTTCAACCATCAGGGAAGCTGGCATCGGGGGAATCGACCGGTATGAAAAGCTGAAAGGATACTCCAACTCTGACATCATCATCGAGACCTATAAAAAGATGGACAAGATAAAAGGTCAATTGTATGTTCAGTCTAAGTCTCTGGACGAGGTCTTTTCCATGGCAAAGAATAAGGAGAATATGCTGGCCAGTATTCCTGCTATCCAGCCTGTTAGCAATAAGGACCTCACCCGGATCGGATCCTATTTCGGCCCTCGGATGGACCCATTCTACAAGGTAAAGAAATTTCATGAGGGCGTTGATTTTACAGCTCCTACCGGAACCGAGATTTATGCTGCAGGCAATGGAGTTGTTGTCACAGCAAAGAGGAATTTCGGCGGGTATGGGAACGAGGTGATCATTGACCACGGATATTCCTATTCAACCCTCTATGCCCACATGTCGAAGATTCTGATAAGGTCGGGCGAGAGGGTTAAGCGTGGTCAGGTAATTGGGCTTGTGGGGAATACCGGAAAATCGACAGCACCTCACCTGCATTACGAAGTCCGAAAAAATGGCCGCGCCGTGAACCCAATCTATTTCTTCTACAACGACATTACGCCTGAACAATTTGAGAAGATGTTGGAATTGTCGGCAAATCCATCACAATCAATGGATTAATCAACTTTTAATCCAATGCTAAACACCCGCAAGCGAATCGAAAAACTCTATTACTCTATCGGAGAGGTAGCGGAACTTTTTGAGGTAAACGCATCATTGATCCGTTTTTGGGAAAAGGAGTTCGATATCCTGAAGCCACGGAAAAACAAGAAGGGGAATCGGATTTATACCAAAGAGGATCTGGACAATTTGCGTGTTATTTATCACCTTGTGAAAGAACGCGGATATACGTTGCAGGGAGCCAAGGATAAGATCCACCAGAATCCCGATGATGTAGCCAGGAGTGTTGAAATTACTGATACCCTTTACCGGTTCAAAGAGTTTTTGCTTGAACTGAAGAAAGATTTGTAACTGTTTTGAGCCATTCATTTTTTCAATCCGTATATGAAGTAGTCAGGCTGATTCCCTTCGGCCGGGTAACCTCTTATGGGGCTATTGCCGAGTATCTTGGCACCCGTGGGTCGGCACGCATGGTTGGATGGGCAATGAATGCTTCACACACCGAAGTGATCAACCTCCCGGCCCACCGTGTCTTAAACCGGAATGGATTGCTTACCGGTAAACGACATTTTGGCGCACCCGGCATCATGGAACAGTTATTGAAAAGCGAAGGAATAGAGGTGAAAGAGGATCAGATTGTCAATTTTGACAAACACTTCTGGAACCCGGTAATAGAATTACGAATGAAGAATGACGAATGACCCCCCAACTTAATGACCTATTTTCCTAATTTCCTAATTTCCAATTAACAACTAATGAAAATCACAAAAGAAAATATACTAGCCGCTTTGCAGCATGTCATGGACCCCGATCTCGGGAAAGACCTTGTGACATTGAATATGATTGACGACATAAAAATCGAAGGGAAGAAAGTCTCTTTCCAGTTGGTACTCACAACACCAGCATGCCCACTTAAAAATGAAATGAGACAGGCCTGTATCGATGAAATTCATCGCCATGTTGGGAAGGATGTGGAGGTTGTGGTCGAATTCACTTCCATTGTTACGAGCCGGCGAAAGGAGAGCGATGCAATGCTGAAAGATGTAAAGAACATCATCGCTGTTGGATCAGGGAAAGGCGGTGTGGGAAAATCGACCGTGGCTGTCAATCTGGCGGTAGCCCTGGCACGAACAGGAGCCCGGGTTGGCTTAGTTGATGCCGATATCTATGGACCTTCCATCCCTATGATGGTTGGCCTGGTAAATCACCACCCTCAAGGCGATGAGAAGGATGGGAAGATGATTATCCAGCCGGTTGAAAAATATGGACTGAAACTTATCTCCATTGGTTTCTTTGTTGACCAGTCGAAGGCTTTAATATGGAGGGGCCCGATGGCTTCCACCGCCCTCCGCCAGCTCTTTACCGACGTTGCCTGGGGCGAACTGGATTACATGGTGATCGATCTTCCTCCGGGAACAGGAGACATCCCATTAACACTGGTCCAGGACTTCCCTCTTACCGGTGCAATTATTGTCACTACACCCCAACAACTTGCCCTGGCAGATGTGAGAAAAGCAGCCGATATGTTCCGCAACGACAAGATTTCAATCCCGATTCTTGGGGTGGTAGAGAACATGTCCTACTTTATCCCCCCGGATGACCCAACAAAAAAATATTATATTTTCGGAGAGGGTGGTGGAAAGAAATTTTCCAAAGAGTTATCCATTACCATGCTGGGAGAGATCCCAATTGTTCCCGGGATCACCCAGTCGGGAGACTCGGGCATCCCGGTAGCTTCCGACCCTTCACTGCCTGTGACTGCTGTGTTCGATCAACTTGCGCAAAGCGTCGCTCAGCAGATAGCAATCAGTAATGCGATCAGAGAAACCTTTTTGAAATAGCGAGAAGCGAAAAGCGAAAAGCGAAAAGCAATTCATGAGAATCCCTTTTTTAGTATTTTTGTCGCCTTATTTAACTTAACAACGATGTCAGAAAATCAAGAACTTGAGCTGAAAGTAAAGAATGTCCTCGAACAGATACGCCCCTATTTACAAGCGGATGGAGGCGATGTTGAATTTGTGGAACTCTCCGACGATTATATTGTAAGTGTTCGGTTGACGGGGATGTGTGGCAGCTGTCCGCACAGTCAGATGACACTGAAAAATGGAATTGAAACGGCGATGATTCGCGCCCTTCCCGAAATAAAATCGGTTGAATCAGTGATGATGTAGTAAGGGCGACCTGTCAGGTCGCCCCTACAAATATTTCCCAACGATCGGCATCCTGCGACCTACACCAAATGCCTTGGGAGAAACACGTAAAATGGGTGGGGTTTGATGCCTTTTCCATTCACTTCCGTTTACCATTCCAAGAACCCTTTTCACAACAACCGGGTCAAACCCCATGGCCGTGATCTCATTGGGACCCTTCCTCTCTTCAATGTATTGAAAAAGGATCTGATCCAGAACCGCATAGTCGGGTAACGAATCGGCATCCTTTTGATTGGGACGGAGTTCGGCAGAAGGAGGCTTGTTGATGGTATTGACGGGGATGATCTCTTCTGAACGGTTGATGTGCCGGGCCAAACTGTAGACCTCCGTTTTGTATAGATCCCCTAAAACGGAGATGCCTCCACACATGTCGCCATACAGGGTGCCATATCCCACGGCGGCTTCACTCTTGTTGCTGGTATTTAACAGGATGTAGCCAAACTTATTGGCCATGGCCATCAGAATTACCGCCCGCAAACGGGCCTGGATATTCTCTTCGGTGACATTGAACGGAAGTTCGTTAAAATAAGGGGACATGGTGTTCTCAATGGCAGTGAATGATCCGTCGATAGGAATGATGTCGTAAGAAACTCCAATCTTCTCAGCCAGCTGGCGGGCGTCGGTGATGCTGTGGTCCGATGAATAGGTTGAAGGAAGGAGAATTGCTTTCACATGTTCACTGCCGAGCGCTTCAGCAGCCAATACTAACGTTACTGCAGAGTCAATCCCCCCACTTAGCCCCAGTATCGCTTTCGAAAAGCCCATCTTTGAAAAATAATCCCGGATGCCCATTACCAGGGCGGAGTGGGTTAGTTCGATGCCTGATGCCGGATGCCCGATGCTGGATGCCGGATCGCGTATCGCGTATCGCGTATCTCGTATCCCGATCTCTTCCAGTTCATACACCCTCAGATCTTCTTCGAACCGTAAAAGTTCATCCTGCAGGGTTCCGTCACTTGCAAAAACCATCGAGCCTCCGTCGAAGAGTAATTCGGTTTGCCCGCCAACCTGGTTTACATAGAAAAGGGGAAGGTTGTACTGTTTCGCATTGCGGGAGAGGATATCCTGCCGTATCTCTGGCTGGTTATGGTGAAATGGTGAAGCGGCAATGTTGAGGATCACGTCGGGATTCAACAGAGAAAGTTCCTGCATGGGATTCCTGACATACAACGGGTAGTTGTCAATATTCCAGAGATCTTCGCAGATGGTTAAGGCAAACCGTTTTCCCAGGTAGTCAATAACCTGGTACGGCATCCGGTTTGGCTCAAAGTAACGGTATTCATCAAAAACATCATAGGTTGGCAGGAGCGTCTTGTGAGCCATCCCGAGGATCTCGCCTTCGGAAAGGAAATAGGCTGTATTATAAAGCGGTTTACCTTTCTCACCCGGATTTCGGGAAGGAGCTCCTACAATGGCAGCGATCCTGCGGCAGGCATCCGCAATCTCGTGGACAGCTTTGTTGCAGGATTCCAGAAAATCAGTGAATTCGAGAAAATCACGGGGAGGATAGCCGCATACAGATAGCTCGGAAAAAATGACCAGATCGGCCCCGAGATCAGAGGCACGGGAGATTGCGCCCTTGATCAGGTTTGTGTTGTGCTCAAAATTGCCAACCACGTAGTTCTGCTGGGCCAGTGCAATCTTCATATCCCGATTTAAAATAAAACGCCAATGTTTAATTCGACGAAGTTCAACTGCGACTTCTCGTTGAGGTCTGATGCTGTATTGTATCCGGTTAAGACGTTATTTAGGCTGTTGCTGTAGTTGACACCAAAAAAAATCCTGGTATTTATATCTAAATGATATTCCAGTCCGGCACCAAAGATAACTGCCTGACGGATCAGGGTAGTATTTGATGTGACATTACTGTTTTCTTTGTCGGGCGCAACTCCGGTTCCCAGGTCATATTCATCCCTGACTTTGGCATTTATTCTGAATCCGGTCGAGAAGCCGATCTGTCCGAAAAATGAGAACCTTCCGAAGGTATTGGTCTGTAGCTTGATCATGTAAGGGATGTCGAGGTATACGAATTTGTATTTCCTGTTCAACTGACCGTAAACCGTAGTGGTGTCGATTAATAGCGAATCTCCGTATGTTATCCTCCCATTCAGAAAGGCAAAGTTGAATCCGGTAGAGAATGCATAATTTTTCGCAAAATAAAAATCAGCTACCAGTCCGATTGTTGCACCTCCAGTGATCCCATCGTAATCGTAATGTTTTGTCTCGGGGGCCATCCATCCTATGTTTGGAGCAGCTTTCAGGCCAAGTTTAATGGGACTCTCCTGGGTTTGGGTGAACGAAGATTGTGAACATCCTAAAACGAGAAGGAAAAGAGGGATAAGGACCTGTTTCATAGTTGATGTTTTTCAGATTTTATCGCTTATTTCGAACAAAAATAGAACATTTGATTGTAGATTTGTCACATGGTTTTCATGAAATATAATAAAGTTATTCACGTTTTAATACGCATGAAGAGTTTTACTTCAAACAGTTTTCCGGCATTGATAGTTATCCTCCTGATAATGATGGCCTCCTGTAACTGGTCGTCACAGAGAGTACACGTGGATGTCTCTAATATCCCAATGGAAGCAGTTGAAATTCACAGATACGACAATGCCCTGTTTTCTATCCCCCTGGATAAGCTGACAGATGGACTTGAACAGATCAAACCCCTTTACCCGTTTTTTCTGAATACTGACCTCAGGGATAGTGCGAAGATCAACAATCTGAAGGAGTATCTGACCAATATTCGGACGATAGAATTTTATCAGGCCGTCCACGACCGTTTCATTGATCTCAGCGATCTTGAACGTAACCTCACAGAAGCCTTTCGTCATCTTATCTATTATTACCCTGATGCCACGATACCCAGGGTTTACACCTATATTTCGGGAGGCGAATACGACCATCCGATACAATACTTAGACTCGGTTCTGCTAATCGCTTTGGATGCCTATCTTGGCACAGAGTTCAAACCCTATAGTGCTGATGGTTTGCCGTTGTATAAAATCGTACGCATGGAGCCCGACTTCCTGTTGCCCGGTTGTATCAGGGCGATGGAGGAGGCTTATTACCCCGTCAGGTATGCGGGGAATACACTTCTCGACCAGATGGTTGATGCAGGCAAGAGACTCTACTTTGTGGATGCCATGATTCCTGATTATCCTTTCAGGTTTAAGATCTTATACACAGAAAAACAGATAAACTGGATTACCGTCAATGAAGCCCAGGTGTGGGCCGCAATCATTGAAAATCAATTGCTCTATTCCTCTCAGGGAAGCACCATTCGTGCCTTTCTTGCCGATGGTCCTTTCACCGCCGACTTCTCTCCCGAATCACCACCGCGACTGGGTGAATACCTTGGATGGAGAATTGTAAAAGCATACATGGAAGAGAATCCGGATGTCACGCTTCAGGAGCTGACTGAGGAGATGGATTCGCAGAAGATACTGTCGAGATCGAAATACAAACCCAGCAAATAATCAACTTTTCCATGGTGGGATTGCCCGACAATGCTGTGAAAGAAAGCCAGCAGCGTATTGATTCGGCTCTGCGCTGCATTGGGCTCCGGATTCCCGGGAAGAAGATCGTGATCAACATGGCTCCGGCTGATATCCGGAAGGAGGGCTCCTCCTACGACCTATCCATAGCTGTGGCGCTTCTGGCGGCGAATGAGCACATCAGCTCTGAGCGAATAGGCTCCTATATCATAATGGGAGAGTTGTCGCTCGACGGAACCATCAGGCCTATCAAAGGGGCCTTGCCGGGAGGAGTTTCTCAATCGCCCGGCCGATTATGAACACGATTTTGCTGAAGTGAAGGGGCAGGAGAATATCAAAAGGGCTCTTGAGATCGCAGCTGCAGGCGGGCACAACCTCATCCTGATCGGACCGCCTGGCGCTGGCAAGACCATGCTTGCGAAGCGACTTCCCTCAATTCTTCCGCCTTTTACGCTTGAGGAAGCACTGGAGACCACCAAAATCCATTCGGTAGCCGGAAAAATGGGGATTCATCGTTCCCTCATATCAGTACGGCCTTTTCGCTCGCCACACCATACGATTTCCAATGTTGCCCTTGTCGGAGGGGGAGGAGTTCCACAGCCCGGGGAAATTTCGTTGGCTCACAATGGCGTATTGTTCCTGGATGAGCTCCCCGAATTTAAACGAACTGTGTTGGAGGTGCTCCGGCAACCCATGGAAGACAGGGTTGTTACCATCTCACGGGCACGGTTAAGCGTGGAGTATCCAACCAGCTTTATGCTTGTAGCAGCGATGAATCCCTGTCCGTGCGGTTACTACAACCATCCACAGATTGAATGCAAATGCGGGGCAGGGATTGTTCAGAAATATATTAACCGCATTTCGGGACCGCTGTTCGACCGTATTGATATCCATGTGGAGGTAATTCCCGTGCCTTTCAGGGATCTTAGCGAATCTCGCCGGGCCGAAACAAGCGCTGACATCAGAGACCGTGTGATTGTTGCACGGAAGACCCAGGAGGAGCGCTTTGCCGAATTTCCCAGGATCTACTGCAACGCACAGATAACGGCCAAGACGATACATAAATTCTGCGCTTTGGATGAACCGTGCAACCTGCTCCTGAAAACAGCCATGGAGAAGCTTGGATTATCGGCACGTGCATTCGACAGGATCCTCAAAGTATCCCGAACGATTGCCGACCTTGAATCCTCTCTTCAGATTCGCCCCGAACACCTGGCCGAAGCGATCAACTACCGGTCGCTGGATCGGGAGAATTGGGGGAGCTGAAAGGGGTGCCTGTGCTTTGAAGGTCTGATTTATTGAGATTTTATTATCTTTACTAGTATTATGGCTAAACCAAAATCCAACACCCATGAGCAGAGTGTCTCTTTTTCAGAAGCTTGTCCTGTTTTTAACAGGCCTGTGTTTGCTTGTATCTTCCTGCAAAAAGGACGAGGAGCCCTACACCCCATCAAATGAACCTTTGTTTGAAGGAACTACCTATTGGGAGTGTACATCGATAGAGATAAATCCCGATACCATTAAAAGTTTGTATCTCTTCACATTGATCCAAAACGGCAACACACTTCTGGGGGAGGTCATGGTGCGCGATAGTGTTGAGCTTCGGGAGGGTGTTATAACGGGTGTGGTGAATCAGGACAGTATTTTTCTTACAGCCGATTTTGATGCTGATGCCTGTGATTTTTTGTTTCGCGGGATTGTGGAGGATTCATCCGGACAACTAGTTTTATCGGGCTTACTGGAAACAAGCTCATCTTCTTTGAACGGAAATGACCAGGTCCTGCTGATCATATGTCCGGTTGCAGATGGCAATGTCACCCAGGTATTCCCGGACAATCCATACGTATTTCGGAAAATAAGTTCATCCGCTCATCCCGGGGATTCATCGGTGATCTTTGTCCATGGCATGACCGGCGACCTGACCAACTGGGATGAGATCATTAACCTGCTGTCGCCTGAATTTAAGGAGAAACATGATGTTTATGTGTTTCAATACAACTGGAAAGATTCGATCATGATCAACGGAAGGATCCTGTATGATTCCATCCAGGCGGCTGGTTTGACCAACCCCATCATTGTGGCTCATTCGATGGGCGGACTTGTCTCCAGGGCATACATTTCAAAAGGAGGAGACATTTCGCGGTTGGTGGCTCTGGGGACACCTCACCTGGGAACCCCATTGGCCAATATGTCGAAGCTATTTGTCTTTGCCGGATTTCCGGGACCACGAGACATGATGCCTGAAGGCACCTTCATTCAATCCCTTCTGGCCAACTCCCATGATATTGATGGCCGGAGCAAGTATGTGGTTTTTGGGGGAGAGATGAAAGGGAGTTTCAAGATTGTGAAATGGCGCCTGAAGTGGGTGTGGGCCGAAAATTACTATATCCTGATCGACAAACTAGGATACGATGCCTTTCATCTGTTTGGCAATCCCCCCAACGACGGACTTGTCCCGGTTTCATCCGGACTGTTTGAAGGATACAACCTGTTGGAACGCAAACCCATCATGGAATGGGTCGACCACCGGAACCTCAGAACCCCGACCATCGCTGTTGAGGTAATGGAGTATATCAATGGAATATAACCAGCAATTTGCCCGCTAGTTCACTTTTTTAAATATATATCCAGGATCACAAACACAGCAAACACGATACTGGCAAATCCATTGAGGGTAGCGAAGGCGAGGTTGACTCTGGAGAAGTCAGTTGGTTTGATGATCAGATGCTGGTATATGATGAGGAGGGTAAAAATCCCGAGGCCGATCCAATAAAGGAAGTCAAACGGGCCGGTAATGCCCGCCACAACAAGCATGGATAAAGCAATAATGTGGAAGAAAACGGAGAGGACCAGGGAGTTTCGCGCGCCCATTGTGGCAGGGATGGATCTTAGTTTCTCCTTTCTGTCAAATTCGATATCCTGGAGGGCATAGATGATGTCGAATCCGGCAACCCAGAATAAAACACAAAAGGAGAACAAGAGTGGAAGAAACTCGAAATGCCCGGCAACTGCAAGATAAGCTCCAATCGGAGCCAAAGAAAGCCCTAGTCCCAGAAATATATGACTCAAGTAAGTAAATCGCTTTGTAAAACTATATCCCAGCACAATCAACAGGGCAATGGGAGAGAGAAAAAAGCAGAGTTTGTTGATGAATGCGGTGGTGGCAATGAATAAGATGGAGTTGAGGATAACAAAGAGTATAGCCGATCGCGGGGAGATGATAGCACGTGGAATCTCACGGATAGCAGTCCGGGGATTCTTCCCGTCAAACTCCCTGTCAATGTATCTGTTGAATCCCATGGCAGCATTTCGTGCAAACAAAACGGATAAAATCACCAGAAAGAGAATAATGTAATCAGCAATTCCACCGTTCTCTTTTATGGCCAGAAAGAAGCCGATCATGGCAAAGGGCATTGAAAAGATCGTGTGGCTGATCTTTACGAGGGAGAAATAGTCTTTAATACCCGACATTTTATAAATTTGTGCCAAAATTAAGTCAAATAGCTGAATGATTGAGCAACTTAAATCCCTCTTTCAATACCTCCTGCATCTTGTGAGAGTGCGGTCGAAATAC
>Ga0268284_1000834_pt1 | contig 18195 bp, 17 predicted proteins | sample saktaG_14_FD_190137 | JGI IMG/M metagenome (GOLD analysis project Ga0268284, IMG submission 190137) | Saline water microbial communities from Sakinaw Lake, British Columbia, Canada - sak_2013_06_06_40m | ecosystem: Environmental > Aquatic > Non-marine Saline and Alkaline > Saline ...
ATCTTCAATATCGGCATACCGCTGGGCGCCGCCATCGGCGTGATCGCGGGCGGGGCCATCTCCGCCTCTATGGGCTGGCGCTGGGCCTTCTATATCTTCGCGATTCCCGGCGTCATCCTGGGCATCCTGGCCTTTTTCATGAAGGATTACAAGACCCCAGCCCACCCGGGCGCGGCCGGCGCCAGGGTCAATTTCGGCAAGTCCATCGCGGCACTCTTCCGCATCCGCAGCCTGGTCCTGTATTTCTTCGGCTACGGCATCCTGTGCTTTATGACCGTGTCCGTACTGGTCTGGGCGCCTGCGCTTATGATGCGCCTGATGAGCATCTCCGAGGCCACGGCCGGCATGATAGTGGGCGGATGGGCCCTGACGGCCATCATAGCCGCGCCGCTGGGCGGATGGCTGGCAGACGTCTGGCAGAAGAAGACCGGCAAGGGCCGGCTCTATTTACCCGCACTGGCCTCCGTACTGGCCGCCATCGTGCTGATCATCATGGTGATGCTCAGGTTCGGACCCATAGGCATAGCCCTGGGCTTCGTCTATGGCTTCCTCTCGGTGATCGGCTCGCCTGCGCTCAACGCCGTTTCGCAGGACGTGGTGCCGGCGGCCCACAAGGGCCTCTCCATGGGGATGGCCGTGTTCTCCGCTTACATGTTCGGAGGCGCCTGGGGTCCCTCCGTTGTAGGCGCAATCTCGGACGCGCTGGGAGGAGGCGCCGACGGCCTCATCACCGCCATGTTGTTCACCACCATAGCCGGCTTCATTGCAGCGCTGCTGCTCTGGCTGGCCGCCCGCACCTACCCGGCAGATATGGCCAAAGTCCAGCATGAAACACTGACCGCCAAATAATTGCGGAGGAGGAGATATGAAACTGGCAACGTTGCTGCGCCTGCAGGTAATTTATTTCGTACTGGGCATGCTCTATAACGGCCTGAGCTTTTACCTCACATCCATGGGACAGCCGGCGCTGGCACCCACACAACCGGTGCTCGGCGCTGTCTCAATGATTGTGTACGCGCTATTCCTTATCCCGGGCTACCTGCGCAAGATCACGCTGTACAGGATACTGATGGGGATCGCCATTATCGTGATGGGCTATGGCGGCGTTGTCACGCATATAATCAATATCTTCACCCAGCCGCAAGTGTACAGTTCAATCGCGGCATGGGCGGGCGCGGTGGGTATCAACCTCTTCGGACTGGTATTGAATATCATCGCAGTCCTGGGCAAATTTAAGAGGTAAGGAGCTGCCTGATTTGCCGTATACGGTTATATAACATCTGAAATACTGTATAATTAGGATAAAGAACCACTATAGGATCAAGCTACAATCATTTTGAGAGAGTTTTATGTTTAGATATACAGTTATATTAGAACCTGAAGTCGGCGGAGGATATTCTATTCATTGCCCCGGCCTTCCCGGCTGCCACAGTCAGGGCGAAACAATTGAAGAATCACTTTCAAATATTAAAGAGGCGATGCTGCTGGTAGTCGATGTGATCAGGGATAAAAGGAAAAAGGTCCCGGAAGAAACCGCAGAAATCGTCGCTGAAGAGTTAAGACAGATATTGAAGGCGAGAGCGGAGGACGGTTTACCTCTTGTTATTGAAACCCGTGAAATAGAACTCCCTACCGGGGTTACTGTTTAGTGCCGAAATTACCTGTCGTATCAGGTAAACAGGCCGTCGAAGCGTTCTCAAAAAGAGGTTGGAAACCGGATAGGCGTGAAGGCAGTCACATCATACTTACCAAAGAAGGAAACCCTGTTATTCTCTCTATCCCCAATCATAGGGAAATCCGGCGCGGCACCCTTAGAAGCCTCATCCGCGATGCAGGTTTGACATTAGAAGTATTTATAAGTCTTTTGAAGGCACGATAGGCCTTAGTTTATTATCTCTTTAACCCGGCCGACCTGGCCACTTTCCAGGCGGACCTTGATGCCATGGGAGTGAACTGAAGAGTTCGTCAAAATATCCTTGACTATCCCTTCAGTTATTTTCCCGGACCGCTGGTCCGCTTTCATAACTATTGAGACCCGCAGGCCCAATTTCACATTTTCACGCTTTATAACGCTCATAATATAATCCTAACTCGTATTCCCCTGCTTCACTGCGGATATTTTCTGATCGGCTTGAGAAGATAGCCCAGTCCATTAAGTTGAATCTCATAAAGAGCAGCTAACAGTTCGCCAATTTTTCCCGGAGGGAAACCTTTCTGGTGAAACCAGGCCAGGTAAGGCTCAGGCAGATCACATAGTATATAGTCTTTATATTTTCCAAAAGGCATTCTCATCGATACCAGGTCAATTAACACCCGGGGATCGATGGCATTGTCCTTATTTTGCTCCATTATTGCTAAATCCAAATTTGATAACGCTTTATTGGGCATCTACCACCGGGCGTGGTGTTCTTCGGCCCAGCCAATCATGTCCTTAACTTCGATCTTTTCGCCGTCGTCGGCAATCAGCGTCCCGCTGTAGCGGCCGAACATCTGGTGGACTTCGCTGGCCAGGATACCCACGTCTGTCTTTGCATGGCGTTCAAAGAAGGGCTTGAACTCCAGGTTGAGCCGGCCGTCGGGAGACGCCATCAGCCAGGGCTTCTTGAAATCCTTGTTATCGTACTTGAAGACTATATCCCCAAGCTTGTGCACTTTCCCGTCCAAAATAATGGCATTATCGTTCAGTTCGGGACTGTTGCCGATGCCGTCCCCGGCGTTCAAACCGATTGTGCGCCCGCCGGGCAGGAACTGCGAAAAGCTGGCCCAAACCCAGAAGGAGAGGTAAGGCCAGACGCCGACGCCCCAGTCCAGCGTGCCCAGGCTGCTATCCGGGCGGATATCATAGGTCTTCCTGGCTTTCTGCCCGCCGCCCTTAGCATCGTCCCAGCCGAATTCGATTGTGCCCTCGGCTGGCATGCAATTGACTTTGCGCGTGTAGAAAAAACGCCTGTCCTTATAGGGGAAAACGTTGACTACCGACTCATGTCCATCACTTAAATAAAGCCTGACATCCGCTGAGAGGCCGGTACCGCCGAAGCCCGGCCAGTTGATTTGCAGCCTGCGCTCTTTATCGCTGGCAGCAAAGAAGTCCAGGTGCAGGCTGCCCTTCCTGTAATGGCAATCGCCGGAGGTGCTGTTGCGGGGAAGTTCGATGCCGCTGCCCAACAGGACGTTCAGAGTCTGCTCGTGATACTGCCCCGTGGCGAATTCAAGCACATAGGCAAAGACCGGGCCCAGGTAGCCCACGTTGCTGAGCGTGAAGGAGAAGAAATGCGTGGGCGTGGTGATGCCGAAATACTGCCAGCGCTTGGTGCGCAGCGGCTGCAGGCATTTCAGCCCGTAGATATTGACGTTCTCAAGGTTGGCATCCAGCAAAGGCTGCCTCGCCCAACCGTAGACAGCCAGGTTGCCCTTTGCATCCAGTAAAGGCCCGCTCTTAGTTATCTCGCTCATAGCCATGCCTCCTTATGTCAATTTATAAATCCGGCCAGCGCACGGACCAATTGTATCATCCCCACGACAAAAAGCACCGACCAGGTCATCGTTTTGAAGGTCAGTTCCTTGACTTTGATAAGGCTGCCGATCACCACGCCGGCGATAAAGCCGGGCAGCACCACTCCCGCCAACTGCACTGACTGCACGCCGGCGCTTCCGGCCATCCACATGGTTGCATACAGCACCACGTTCAAAATCAGCCAGAGCACGGCCAGCGTACCGAGGAAGGCCTGCGGTTCACGTATCTCCCGCCCGGCATAGTAGACGACCAGCGGCCCACCCGTGGCGAAAAGTCCATGAAAAATCCCTCCTCCCAATATAACCGGCACGGCCAGCCAGCGAGGCAGCGGCCCGGCGGCGGACTTCCTTATATGCAGCCCGATTAATTCCACAGCAGAAACCACTATGATAAAAATCCCCAGCAGCACTATCAGCGCTGTTTCATTGGCATAATCGCGTATCAATATCCCGGCCAGCATCCCCGCAAAAGCCAGCGGCAGGATGGTAATGAGCAGCAGGCGCCAGTTGACCCGCCTGTGCCAACGGATAACCAGCCAGGCGCTCTGCAGTATGGCCAGGGCCACCAGGGCGGGCAACAATACCTCCAGCGGGAAGAGAAAAAGGCCGAGGGCCAGCGAGATAATGGTGTCGCCGAAGCCAAGCGTGGTCTCCACAAGGTGGGCCAGCACCAGTATTAGCGCCAGCAGCAGGATATTTGTAATCTCAGGCGTCAATATTTATATTATCCCGTCTTATACAGGTCATTGAAATACTGCGTGGTGATATCCTTGGCCTGCGAGCGGTCCGGCATCGAACCTATCATGCCGTAAATAGCAGCATCCCCTGTAATGTCCTCAGGCTTCAGCGCCGATACCTCCAGCGTTGCTTCACGCAGGTCCTTCAGGCATTTGTCAACTACCTTGAGGTGCATGGGAGATACTGTAAAGTGCAGGCTGGGCGGCAGGTGCTGGCTGTCGATATGCCATCCCCGCTGCTTCATTTTGTCCCCTATCGCATAAAGGTTCAGCGTCTTGCTTCCAACTCCGAAGTTGGTAGCCGGCGGTTTGCCGATGACATATAAGCCGGGAATTTCGTTTATGCCCTCTATTAATATCTGCGTGGCCTTCATCGCGTCCGCGGCCAGGCGCAGGTATCCTTCGTAACCCAGGAACTTCATGACCGCCCAACTGGCCGCTACCGGACCGCCCGGACGCGCGCCGGATATGCAGGGCGTGGCATACACCCCGCCGGACCAGTCGGCATACACGAAAAGCTGGTACTTTCTCAATTCAACGTCCCGGTAAAGCACGACTGATGCCCCCTTGGAGACATAGCCGTACTTGTGGACGTCGGCGGACATGGACATCACCCCCGGGATGCGGAAATCGAAGGGCGGGATGGGGTAGCCGAGCTTTTCCACGAAGGGCAGAATGAAGCCGCCGACGCAGGAATCCACGTGGAACCATACACCTTTTTCCGCGGCGACGGCGGCCATTTCGCCGATAGGGTCGATGATGCCGTGCGGGTAGGAGAAGGCCGAACCCACAGCGAAAATAGTGTCAGGGCTAAACGCCCGGCGGTATTCGGCAAGGTCCACTTCCGAGGCATCAGTGACCGGGACGATGACAGTTTTAAGCCCGAGGAAGTGGGCGGCCTTATTGAAGGCGGGGTGCGCGGAGCGCAGCATCAGCAGTTCCGGTTCCTTTATCGCCGGCTTCTTCTCCCGCGCGTAATCCCGTGCGGCCTTGACCGCCATGGTAATGCTCTCGGTCCCGCCCGAGGTCATATTCCCCGCGGCAGTCCCGCCCCCGTTCAGCAGGTCGGCCGTCATCGCTACAACCTCGGTCTCCATGCGCAGCAGGCTGGGAAAGGCAAACGGGCTCAGCCCGTTTTCAAAGACGTACTCAGCGAGGGCGGACCGCACAATATCGGCGACGTCGTCGCCGGCCCTGAAGACCATGCTGAAGGCACGGTAATTGCTCCAGTCCATGTCATTGGATTTGAGATCGTGCAGCAGGCTTTTCAACTCCGCCGGCGGCAGGCCTTTTTGCGGGAACTTGATTCCAGTCATATTACCTCCTTGTCCGTAAATATTCCGCCCTTTTCACCATGGCGCCGATGCAGCGGATGGCATTGTCCGGCATCACGTAGGTGGGCAGGCCGTCCTTAACGGCCGATATCATGCCGTCCATCTGGTCCGGCGGGTTGGCAGGTATAAGTATTATCGGCTTCTTCAGGCGGCCGCGCAGTTCCACCAGCTTCTGCCGGAACCATTCCTCCTGCAGGAAGGCGTAGGTAATGACCAGGCAGACATCTACTTCGGGCATGATCATCTCCAGGCAGTCGGCATACACCTTCGAAGCGCCGCCGATGGGCGCCCACACCAGGTCCACAGGGTTCCTGCGGTTATTGGAGGGAGGCACCTTATCCTTCAGGTAATCGGCCAGCTGGTTTTGAAGACCCTGGGAAAACGGCTTTATACCGAGTCCTACCCTGGTGGCGGCGTCCGATGACGCAACAGCTCCGCCGCCGGCCTCGATCAGCAGCCCGAGGTCCTTGCCGGGCGGCAGCACCGGGCAACTGAAGGCCACCGCCAGGTCTATGATGTCCTCCATACCGTAGGCAGGGATGATGCCGGTCTGCCGGCACATGGCCTGGAAAACCTGGTAGTCGCCCGCCAGGGAACCCGTATGCGAGGCGGCCGACCTGGCGCCCATCTCCGAACTGCCGGCCTTCCAGATAATGACGGGTTTGTGCGGGCATATCTCCTTGGCCAGCTTTACAAACCGTTCCGGGTCTTTCAGCCCCTCAACATAAGCCGCGATGACACCGGTATCAGGGTCGCTGCCCCAGTAACTGATCAGGTCCTCCAGTGTGAGGTCTCCCTGGTTGCCGATGCTGATGATGCCGCTGAAGCGAAGCCCGCGGGCGCTGCCCAGCCTCAGCATTACCTCGCTGACCCAGCCGCTCTGCCCTACAAACCCCACGCCGCCGGGATCCAAAGGCATACGGGCATAAGGCACAACTGTATTGACGCGTCCGCGGGAGGTAAAAATGCCCATGCAATTGGGCCCGATGACCCTTACTCCCCCGCTGCGGGCGATATCCACCATCTTCCTTTCAAGCGCTTTGCCTTCAGTACCCATCTCGCTGAAGCCGACGGCGTGCACCACAGCGAATTTGACGCGCTTGCGCGCGCAGTCCTCCATGGTATCAGGTATGGCCTTTGCCGGTATGGCCAGCACCGCCAGGTCCACATCACCGGGGATATCAGCCACGGCGGGGTAACATTTGAGGCCCATTATTTCGGTCTCTTTGCGGTTGATGGGATAAATAGTGCCGGCATACCCGTCCTTGAGCATGCTGTTGATGAACATGCCCCCCGATTTCCACTCATCCTTCGAGGCGCCGACAATGGCCACCGAGCGGGGTTCGAAAAGGTACCTGAGATCGGGCGCGAGATGGTGCGTCATAACATGCCTCCGCTAAACTGTAAATCGATTTCTTGCCTATTTATCATGGGTGAGATTGCAGGTTATTATCTAATGCCCTGTACCCTATGTCAACGGGCGGAGGTTATGATATATTACAACCGTTAAATATCAATTGAGATAAAGGAGCGGGTTAATGGCATACGAAACAATTATCTACCAGGCAGAGGGCGGCATCGGCAGGATAACCTTCAACCGGCCGCAGGTCATGAATGCACTAACACCAACCATGCTTAAAGAATTGAAGTCCGCTGTTATTGAAGCGGGCAAGGATAAAGAGGTGAAGGTAATCGTGCTGACCGGCGCGGGCAAGGCTTTCTGCGCGGGAGTCGACCTCAAAGCGCTGGGCGACCAGAAGTTAGTCAACGGCATGGTCGGCGATATACTGGACATCCCCGCACGTGAATTGATAGACGCCATCAGGGACGTGCCAAAGGTGGTCATCGCCCTGGTCAACGGCTTCTGCTTCACCGGGGCCATGGAGATAATGCTGGCCTGCGACATCGTGATCGCCGCCGAATATGCCAAGATCGGCGATACGCATGCCAAGTGGGGTTTGAGGCCGACCTGGGGCATGAGCGCCAGGCTGCCGCGCCGGGTGGGCTTCCTCAAGGCCAAGGAGCTGTCCTTCACCGCCGACGCCATACCCGCTAAAGAAGCGGAACGCATCGGCCTGATAAACCTGGCGGTACCCACAGACAAATTGGAAGAGGCTCTGCAGGCCATGGCTAAAAAGATCATGGCCAACAGCCTGCAGTCCATCGCAGCCTACAAGCGCCTGTACAACAGCAACGAGAGCATGGCGCTGGATAAGAGCCTGGAACTGGAGTTCACCAGCGACTTCGAGATAACCGACGGACTGGAAAGGCTGAGCCAGTTCGCCAAATAATGGATAACTTCAAAGACCTCCAGCCATTCCTGGAGCCGCAGTCCATCGCCATTATCGGGCTTTCCCGGAGAACAGGAGAAGGCAGCAATAATGCCATGGAGAACCTGCTGGGCTACGGCTACCGGGGCAAAATCTACCCCATTAATCCCAATACCGGCGAGATACTGGGCGTCAAAGCATATCCCTCGATTAAAGACGTGGAGGCCCCGATTGACCTGGCCGTTATATCCACCCACCGTTCCCGGGTGCCCGCGCACGTGAGGGAATGCGCCGAAAGGGGCATCAAGTGCATCAGCATCGTCACCCAGGGATTCATAGATGCGGGCGATGAGGAAGGCCGCAGGCTGTTCAAGGAAATCGGGGACATAGCGAAATCCAGCGGTTGCAGGATACTGGGTCCCAACAGTTTCGGCAGCGCCAATGTATTTCACAATTTCTGTACTGCTTTCGCCAGGATAGACATGCAGAGGAACCCTGTTGGCCTTATCTGCCAGACCGGCAGCCTTTTCAATAATTCGTCCGAATTCAGGTTCACAGGTAAAGCGATCGACGTCGGCAATATCTGCAACGTCAATTTTGCCGACTGCCTGGAGTATTTTGAGGCTGATCCTGAGGTAAAAGTCATAGTGCTGCATATTGAAGGCATGCAGGACGCCCGGCGCTTTTTCGAAGTGGCAAAACGCGTCTCGCGCAAAAAGCCAATCGTGGCCCTCAAGACCGGCAAAAACGAGCAGGCGGCCAGGGCGGCAAGTTCGCATACGGGGTCATTGGCCGGCCGGCATGTAATCTGGAAGGCAGCTTTAAAGCAGGCCGGCGCCATCAGCGTTGACAGCTTCGAAGAACTCGTAGATGTGACCAGGGCTTTCTGCCTGCTGCCGGCACTGACGAACCCCAATGTCTGCGTGGCCACCTTCAGCGGCGGCGTAGCCATCATGGCGCTGGATGCCATGCGCAATACCGGGCTCCACGCGGGAAAACTGTCTGAAACCACCGGGGCGAAAATAGAAAAGTTGGCGCCGGAGTGGCTGTCCGTGGGCAACCCGGTGGACCACTGGCCGATTGTCATGGGATCCGGCTCGATGACACGAACTTTGAGCGATATCCTGGAAATCCTGCTATCCGACAAAGAATTCGGCGCGCTGCTGTTTATCCAGATAATCCCTTCTCCCGCCATGGGCAGGGAGATCAAAGGCATACTTGACAGCCTGGCAGCCAAATATCCGTCCAGGCCGTTGGTGGCCACGCTGACCGGTCCCTGCAGCTTTGAACTTGTCAGGGAACTGCAGGCTGAAGGCCGTGTATTAGCTTTCACCTCACCTGAAAGGGCTATCCGCGCCCTGGCCCGGGTCCATGAGTACACTGAATTTCGGATGAGGGCGTCGACTGATTAAAGGCAACGCTGCTTGACGCAGGGTTTTAGTAAATATAAACTTAGCGCAAAGGCAATTTGGGAGGCGAGCATATGTCCGAAGGGAAAAAACAACATGGCTGGCGGAACGGGCTCATCATAGCCGCCATCATCCTCATTGTGATAATAACCCTGTTTTCGATTTATACATCGGCCAACATCGAAAAGAAAGACCTGGACGATGCAGCGCGCACTCAACAGGGTGGGTCCTATGTCAAATTGCCTGACGGCGTGACCCACTACGAACTCAGCGGGCCGGAAACAGGGCAAGTGGTGGTACTGTTGCACGGCGCTACCATACCGATGTACCTGTGGGATGAGCAATTCACCGCTCTGGCCAGTGCAGGTTACCGCGTGCTGCGCTACGACATGTATGGCAGGGGCTACTCAGACAGGCCGGCAGGGGACTACAGCCAGGCCTTCTACCGCAAGCAGCTCCTCGGACTGCTCGACACGCTCAAAATCCGGCAGCCGGTGGACCTGGTGGGGCTTTCCATGGGCGGCGGCGTGGCAATGGACTTCACCGCCAACCACCCGGACCGCGTGAAAAATATTGTGCTTATCGCGCCGATGATAAACTCCATCACGAACGACACTAACTTCAAGCTGATGAGGATACCTGTAATCGGGGAATTCCTCACGCGGCTGATAGCCGTCAGGGTGATGTCGGACCGCGCAGCCCAGCTCATGCAGAAATCACCCAGGGCGGCAGAGTACGCCAAAATGTTCAGTGACCAGACCCGGTTCAAGGGCTTCGAAAAGGCCTCGCTGGCCGCGGCCCGCAGCGACGCGTGGGCCGACTACACGGCTGACTACCAGGCTGCCGGCGGGCAGGACCGCAGCATACTGCTGATCTGGGGCACGAAGGACAACGACGTCTCACCGGAGATGGTCCAGGCCATACGCAAGGCCCTGCCTGACGTCCGGTTCCAGCAGCTGGATGGTATAGGACACGACCCTCAGGTTGAAGTGCCGGATACGGTCAACAGCCTGGTTATCGATTTCCTCAAGCAGCAATAATAAAAAGGAGTGTGAAAAATGCCGGAGAAGAAAATCAAGTACCTGAGCAACGAATGGGCGGACGAAGTGATGAAGAGGTGCAAGAAAACGCTCACGCCTGAGAAGATGAAGCACATCACTTCCTCCATGCTGACCATCAACACCAAGTGCCCGGACGGTAAGACGCGCGCTGTTTTCTACAAGCTGGTAGACGGGGCAGTCGCATCGGTCACTATCGTGGAGGGCACGCTACCCAAAGCCGAGTTCACCATCACCGCGGATTACGACATGTTCGCCAAAATATCCCGTTCCGAAGTGAAGGCGAGGTCTGCCTTGATGTCCGGTAAAATGTTCCTGAAGGGCAACCTGGTCAAGGCGCTGACGCTGTCACCGACCGTCGACCGCCTCAACGAGGTCATCGCCACAATACCCGCCGATTATTAAGCTAAGGGAGGACAATTATTATGCCGGTTAAAAAGCTCGTTAAAGACGATCCTTATTTCATAGATAACCCCAAAAGGGTCAAAGCCGTCCAGAAGGAGATGGCCAAACAGGGCATCGACGTATACCTGGGTTCGCGTCTGCGCACCATGTCCTGGATATTAGATGCCTTCTGCCCCTGGCGCAGCTTCGTGGTCATCCCGCCCACCGGGCTGCCCACGGCGGTCACCTTCGTGATCGACGCCGCCCGCGTGGAGGACGAATCGTGGCTGGACCAGGACCACGTGCTCGGTTACGGGCCGATGGGAGGCCAGGACCAGATAGCCGTGCTGAGCATGCTGATAAAACCTTATCTGAAAGGTGGAAAGGGTGTGGTCGGGATGGAGACCGGCATGGGCAACTACCTGCCGGAGGGGCACCTGACGCTGTTCGAATACCTCATGCTCAAAGCTGCGATGCCCAAAGCACATTTCCAGAACGCCCACGATATTATTGACGGCCTGTCACTTATCAAGGATGAGGGAACCATCAACCGCTTCCGCGAGGCCTCCCGTATAGTCGACGTCGGCCATAAGGCGGTTTACGATGCCATCAAGGACGGCGGCTACGCCAAGATGACCGAGACAGAGGTGGGCGGACTGGCGGCTTATGCCATGCGCAAGGCCGGCAGCGAGTGGGAGTGGTCCTTCACCGGCGGCAACGAGATCGCCTCGGGCTACCGGTCGGGACTGGCGGCGGGCGCATGCACGCCGGCCAGCAGGCGCAAACTCAAGGCGGGCGACCCCCTGATGGTTGACCTGCACGCCATGTACAGGCTGGGACTGGGTGACCACTCGCACAACTACTTCCTGGGCAAGGCCGATAAACGGCAGCAGTGGCATGCCAAGAACTTCGTGGACCTGATGAAACAGGTGCTGATAACCTACCGGGCCGGTATCTCACCCACGAAATTAGCTGATGAGATGCTGGCCTTCGCTGAGGAGAAGGGTTTCCAGGATTACATGGTCCCCGGCTTTGAGCACGGCATCGGCCTGATGGGGGATGAATGGCGCATCGGCCTCAACGACGGTCCCTTCCCGTACTGGACCAACCCCAAGCACGTTTACCAGAAGAACGAGATGCTGATATGCGCCGTTCAGTATGCCTGCCCTGAGGAGAATATCGGCTTCCGCTACGAGAACCCGATCCTGATCAAAGAGAAGAACTGCGAAGCCATGTCCAAGTTCCCGTTGAGCGTTAACGTGGTGTAATACCTGATAAACAACAAAATTATTGCAGCATCGTATAAGTAAGGAGGGATCCGGCCATGTCATGTAAAACTGAAACCTGTCCATTCAAGGCCAACCGGCCGCTAATCGTCTCACTTATAGTGTCACTGGCGTTATCCATCGTTTTCTCGGCGATACCTTTTATTTCAGCGCTGGCGCTGGATAAATCCAGCCTGCCGCTGGCGCTCTTCATGGCTTGGTTCTCACTTTTCCCACCCCTGGTCATCCTGCTGGTTTCCCTATGGATAATGGCGGGAAAGGTCACATGGCTTCGCGCCGTCGCGACTACCTGGCTCAGCCTGTCCGTCTGGTTCCTGTTGCAATACCTGCTGACAGCGCTGGCCGGACTGAGCGTCCTGATCAGGCTATTTGCACTGCCTGCCATCTTTGCCGGGCCCCCCATCCCCTTCCTTGTAACCGGCCTTATTTTGCTGACCGCGGGAATCCTGCTCTATATTTTCGGCAAGAAAGTTACGGCGCCCGGGGCCAAGCCGGCGCTTTCCTGGACAGCACTCTGTTTGCTGGTCATCATTACCTTTGTGCTGGTGCCGGTTTTCATCGCCGTCACTTCGAACCCCTCCATTAAAAGCCCGGCGCCCGGCAACCTGCCCACACGGGACCAGGTCTTCGGCTATGTCAGCGAGGTTTACAACCTGGGCGAAAGGCTCCCGGGTTCGGACACCGACCACAAGGCGATCGACTACCTGGAAGCCAAGCTGCGCGAGTTCAGCTACACTGATGTGCGCGTAGAGAAGAGCAATTTCGACTACTGGGTGCCGGTCAAATGGAGCATCGAGGTGCAGCCGGGCACGGCTTCCGCATGGCAGCCCGAGACCTTCTACGTGCCCTACAGCGGGCCGACACCGGCCGAAGGCATCTCCGCCGACGTTGTCTTCCTCGGCAATATCAGCTCGCCCGACTGGCAGGACGTCAAAGGCAAGATCGTGCTGGTTGATATCCCGCCCACGGACGTGAGCTGGGACCAGATGAAGCTCTTCAGCTACATGGCCTACGAGCCGGAGAAGATGCTCAAGGGCTGGGCCCACCCCTACCCGATAGGCTGGATGCTGAAATATGCGTCATTCTACGACAAGATTGAATCGAGCGAACCGGCCGGCATCATCAGCATACTACGCAGCTACCCCGATATGGGGAAATTCACCTATTACGCCCCCTATGAGGGCATACTGCGTCAGATACCCAGTATGTACCTGATGCCCGAGGCGGGCGACAAGCTCAAGGCGCAGGCGGCCGCTGGCAAGACTAATGTAAAGCTGGTGCTGGACGCGAAGGTGACTAAAATGGGCGGCGAGAGCGCCAACGTCTATGCCATGCTGCCCGGTCAGAGCGACAAAATAATCATCTTCCACTCGCATCACGATGCTCCCTGGAAAAGTGGAGTAGAGGACAGCAGCGGCGTGGGTGTAGTGCTGGGACTGGCTAAATACTATTCACAGTTGCCGCTATCCGACCGGCCTTACACGATGATGTTCCTTTTCACCGGCGGGCACATGGTGGGAGGCGCCACGGATAAAGATTTCGTTGAGCGGCACAAGGCGGATATACTGCCCAAAGCCATGTATGATATCGCCATCGAGCATATAGCGGACGACTACCGGCCGCCGGCAGCGCCAACGGGCGCCGAGCCGCGCGGGGTTTTCATTACCGAGAACCCGGTCACGGTAGCGCTGTATTCCCAATCAGTGGTGGCAGCCGGGCTTTCGCGCACGCTGGTCTTCCCCACCGGCACGCCGCTGGGTGTGCCAACTGATGCCCAGTTTTTCGGGCGGGCCGGCATGCCCGTGGTCAGCCTGATAAGCGGGCCGGCCTGGCTTTTCGACGACGACGATACACTGGAGCGCGTGGACAAAGAACGCCTGGCGCCGCTATCGGCAATGTATATCGATTTCGCCAGCCGCCTAGGAGCGACCCCTGAGTGCCTGCTGCGCTTAAACCTCACCTGGGCGGTGCTGGGACTGCTTCTGCTTATAATGAGCCCGCTGGCAGCCCTCTTTGTGGCCTATCGTAAACAAAATTAAAAGGTCTTGAGATTACCTCTTCTTCCGGAAAGGCGAAAAGAGCTCCTCGTCCTTCCTGAGGTCAACGATGCGGTCGCGCAGCAGGGCCGCCTTCTCGAACTCCAGGTTTTTGGCCGCCTTTTTCATCTGCGACTCAAGTTCCTTTATCAGCCTGGCAATCTCGTCCAGGGGTACCGGCGCGGCTTCGTATTTCGCCCGCCCCTCTGCCACAATTTTCACTCGCTCGGTGATGTCTCGGATGGCTTTGCGTATACCCTGCGGGGTTATGCCATGCTCTATATTGAAATCTGCCTGTATCTTGCGCCTGCGGAATATCTCCTCAATGGCGTTCTTCATAGAGTCGGTCAGCTTGTCCGCGTACAGGATGACATGACCGTCCACGTGCCTGGAAGCCCGGCCCATGGTCTGGATGAGCGAATCCTTGGACCTCAAGAACCCTTCTTTGTCGGCATCGATTATAGCGACCAGGCTTACCTCGGGGAGATCAAGACCCTCGCGCAGCAGGTTGATGCCCACTACCACATCGTAAACACCCAGCCGCAGGTCGCGCAGTATCTCAACACGCTCCAGCGTATCCACCTCCGAATGCAGGTAATGGGTTTTCACGTCCATCTCGCGCAGGTAATCCGCCAGTTCCTCAGACATCTTTTTGGTCAGAGTTGTCACCAGGCAGCGCTCGCTCTTTGCGACCCTCAGCTTTATCTCGTGAATCAGGTCATCGATCTGTCCTTTGCTGGGCTTTATCTCAATGGTCGGCTCCAGCAGGCCGGTCGGCCTCACCAATTGCTCAACCACCTGCAGGCTGTTCTTATATTCATAGGGGCCGGGGGTGGCGGAAACATATACAGCCTGGTTAACCAGTGTCTCGAACTCGGGGAAATTGAGCGGGCGGTTATCCAGCGCTGAAGCCAGGCGGAAGCCGTAGTCTATCAGCGTGCCCTTACGGCTCATATCGCCGCCGTACATGCCGCGTATCTGCGGCAGGGTCATGTGAGATTCGTCGATAAAGAGCAGGAAGTCCTTGGGGAAGTAATGTATCAGCGTCCAGGGCGGACTGCCGGCTTTGCGGCGCTGCAGGTGGCGGGAATAATTCTCCACCCCGCTGCAGTATCCCAGTTCACGCAGCATCTCGATGTCATAGTTGGTGCGCTGCTCAATGCGCGCAGCTTCCAGCAGCTTCCCCTGGCGGTTGAACTCCGCCACCCTTTCCGCCATCTCGGCCTGGATATCTATTATGGCAGGTCCCAGCTTCTCCGGCGAGGTAACAAAATGCTTGGCCGGGAAGATATCCACCGACTGCTTCTCGGCCAGCAGTTCACCGGTAAGGCTGTCTATCTCCATGATGCGCTCAACCACGTCACCCCAGAATTCGATGCGTATGGCTATCTCCTCGTAGGCCGGCAGTATCTCCACGGTATCCCCGCGTATGCGGAACCTGCCGCGCTGAAAGTCGAAATCGTTCCTTTCGTACTGCATATCGATGAAGCGGCGCACCAGCTTGTTGCGCTCTATTTTCTGTCCTTTGGTAACGTTCACCACGAAGCTCTGGTATTCATCAGGTTCGCCCAGGGAATAGATGCAGGAGACCGAGGCCACGATCAGCACGTCCCGCCTGGTCAGCAGTGCGCGGGTGGCGGCATGGCGCAGTTTATCAATCTCCTCGTTTACATCGGTGTCCTTCTCAATATAGGTATCCGTCCTGGGGATATAGGCTTCAGGCTGGTAATAATCGTAATAGCTGACAAAATACTCCACCGAGTTCTCCGGGAAGAACTCCTTAAACTCCGTAGCAAGCTGGGCGGCCAGGGTCTTGTTGTGGCACATCACCAGCGTGGGACGCTGCAGCCTCTCAACCACGTTAGCCATGGTGAACGTCTTACCGCTGCCCGTGACTCCCAGCAGCGTCTGGTGTTGTAGCCCATCCTCAGCGCCGCGCACCAGGGCATCGACGGCCTGCGGCTGGTCGCCCGTCATCCCGAAATCAGAAACTATCTTGAAGGGAGGCATGATTAACTAATTATAAAATCAAGTTGTGAAAAACCAAATTGAGGAGCAAAATACGCCGCCCTTTATTCAGAAAAGACCGAGAATAGTATCAGTCCAGCCGTTGGCTCGTGCTATGGCCCATGCAATGTCGTCAGGATCCGGACTGGATGGGGCAGATACCAGAGTACTGAAGGATGGATAATCATAGACACCTTGCATAAGGCGGCGAATTATACCCTGTTTCTTCAAACGACTGAGAAATTGCCGGAATAAGAAGAGCATGCGTTAGAGCACGACATTTAGCAGATCAGGAATAAGCGCCCACTTTCTAATTTTCGTATCTACAGACATTCCTGCGTTGGCTGGGCTTGAAGAAGGAAGTGTTTCAAGGATAACTTGGGATGAAGTATTGAGTTTTACTTCCTTTCGAAATAACTTTAGGGCTTTTTGCCCATTAAAACAAAGATATTTTATATTGGGATACGTTGTAAGTAAGGATGCAAAGTCGTTTGCGTATACATTGGTTATTTTAGAATCCGAGCTCCCTTCTCGATCACAACATTGTATAACGTCCCACAATGCAATTCGCTTCTCTTTTATGAAAGATACCCTCTCAAAGTATGAGGTTTCCAATTCTGAATCAAAGATCGAGTAGATTACTTTCCAAAATTGGTTCCTTGGATTCGCGTAGTATTCTCTCTTTCTTAACGATTCAGCACCTGGCATAGTGCCAAGAATTAAAACCCTAGCATCACGGTCGATGATTGGGGCAAATCCCTCTATTGTTGGCATCAGCTTTCCGTTGAAGAGAGTAAGTTTTTGCCTTTATGCTGCCGAAGAATTCGATTATTATCAAAAGACTCATAACAAATTTTAGTCAAAACTCATTTCTTGGTGTCGGCTATGGCAACATGTGACAGCCGCGGGCCAGTCATGAGGAACAAGACCATCCAGACACATATGCTAAAGTAACCGGTATGCCAGACCACAAAACCCATCCCTCCCCATGCAGCCAAGTCCTTCGTCTCATGGACAATAAGAAAAGCATCACGAATGGCTTGAAAGCCAAACCTGAACGAGGGATCAGGGTTTAGCATTTGCAGTTGGGCAATGGCCTCGGGCCAATACACAATGGGCAAATTAAAGCCGAGCTCAAAGAGGCTATACCCGAGGCTAAATATGGTAATCACGATGACCATTATCCTGATCTGCCGCGTATTGTCCCAAGCGGCAGTGTTTCGATACGTAAATAACTTGCGCAGACTCATGATGAGCATGGGTAAAATGGATACAAACCCGATTCCCCAGAAAGTCTCTTCCAGGGCGAAGAGGAGATCGATCTTGGTGATAGTGGCGGCGGTAGCAAATATGTTGGCAATGAATATACATGCAAAGAGGATGATGGGGGTCTTGGTTTGCAGGAAAGTCTGCAATCCATTCTGTTTATTGATGAGTTCGGGGATATCGTCATTCATGCGTAACAAGCCTTTCGCTATCAGTCCGACGAAGCAAAGCTCGGCGAAAATGGCAAAGCCGCGGATCAAAAGAGAGCTGTTCAGCACAGAATCGATCCAGGCCAATTGCCTCAGATAACTGGATACAAAAACTGAACGGTAAAAAGCCACGGCAACAAAGATCAAGCCCATCGTCCTCATCATCATCAGGTAATTTGCATCAGCAGGATTCTTATCTTTCTTGGAACGAACGAAAAGAGCAATGCAAATGATCACGTTGATTACGTTAATTGCGACCAGGGTTCCCCACCATGGCCATGCCCATGTCCAAGTAGTATCTGTTGTTGGCATATTTCTGCTCCTTCGTAAAGGTTAGCAAATTATACAAGGGGACTTTGATATTGACAACGCAAGGTGGGAGGAATCTCCACTTATGCCCATTGTCGTAGATTATAAACGTTTTATTAGCGTAAACAGAGTTAGGCATTTCAAAGGTCATAGGCTGAGTAGCACAGTACCGAAACACCACCCCCGCTACCAAATTTTTGATCGTAAAGCACAAAATTTGTATCACGGATGTATCACAAGACATCTAACGAGTTTACTTAATGGATTCGATAGGTGTCTTTTTTTAACACGTCAAAACCTTCCGCTGCAGCCCTTTGAAGCCCGGGCATTATGTGGCTATAAATATCCAGTGTGATCTGTATGCTGCTGTGACCAAG
>Ga0268284_1000836_pt1 | contig 18185 bp, 15 predicted proteins | sample saktaG_14_FD_190137 | JGI IMG/M metagenome (GOLD analysis project Ga0268284, IMG submission 190137) | Saline water microbial communities from Sakinaw Lake, British Columbia, Canada - sak_2013_06_06_40m | ecosystem: Environmental > Aquatic > Non-marine Saline and Alkaline > Saline ...
GGTCACGGGCTGGATGACGTAGAAGAAAGCACCAGGAGACGAACTTTCGTTTGAACACGGACATGCGGTAGATGCTGACAAATGCTTTGCAGAAGTGGTCGATCGGGCTTTCAACGCGGCATGCGGTAAAGTACTGTTCGAGTGCCACCGGAGAGGTGCCCGTGAGTGCGCGCAGACAGAGCCAGGCAAAGAAGGAATAATATGGGTCAGAATGGTTGCCAGAGAGATCGGTATGGCCTCCATCGGGGCCGCAGTGACATTGGATGGCCTCGACCAAGCGGTTACGGGCTTCTGGATCAAGCCCGGCCACGCCTCGTTTAGCGGTTGATTCAAGGGTCTGGAAAAGATTCATGGGTTTGAGTATACAGATATATTCCTGAAAAAATCAACTGGCTTCTTATGAAAGTTGCAAGTCGGTCTATTGCTGGCTTGAGTCGGCTTGAGGTTTTCGGTATTCTTATGCCTTTTAATCGTTTGGCAAAGGGGAGGTCACTATGAGTCAGTTCGTTGTTGTTTTAGGAGTGATGGTTTTGGGTTCGTTGGCGGGTTTCTGTCAGGACGATGCTTTCCCGGTAGTGGAAGCCAAGGCAGGATGGCAGAATGCGTTGCCGGAAATGAAGTTCAGCGAAACGGATTGGCCATGGTGGCGGGGGCAAATGCGCGACAATGTCGTCCGGACAAAGAAGGATGCTCCGACGGAATGGAGCGAGACGAAAAATCTGCTGTGGCGCACGCCGATCCCTGGCGCAGGTCATTCGACCCCGATCTTTTTCAAGGACCGTGTGTATCTGACTACAGGGGAAGGGACGCCCAGTGCCACAAAGGTTTTCCTGCTTGCGTTGGATCAGAAAACAGGTCAGCAGGTCTGGAAGGTTGAGCTCTATTCCGGTACGGGGTCGAAACTTCATAAGGACAACAATGTTGCCGCGTCGACGGTTGCCTGTGATGGCGAACGCCTTTTCGTCACGTATGAGAATGGCGAGAAGCTCGGCATGCTGGCCACGGACCTGAACGGGAAGGTGGTCTGGAAGAAATGGATTGCCAACTATTATTGCCAATGGGGTGTTTCAACATCTCCGGTCCTCTATAAATCCGCGCTGATTATGGCGATCGAGGGAATGCCCGGGTGTTGGATGCTGGCCTTGAACCGTGCGACAGGCGATGTAATTTATCGCAGAGAGATCCGAAAGGTGAAGCAGAGTTATTGTACGCCGATGATTGCGACCATCAAGGGCAAGGATCAGATCCTTCAAGTGGGCGGCGAAACGACGCGCGGATACAGCGCGGATACTGGGGATTTGATCTGGGAATGTAATGGGCCGGCTACGTTCTGCGTGGCGACACCGGCTGTGCATGGGGATATGATCTATGCGACGGGCGGTTATCCGCAACGCGAAATGCTGGCGATACGTGCGGACGGGACAGGGGATGTGACAGCCTCTCATCTGGTCTGGAAGACAGATGCAAAGGTTGGGTATGTGCCGTCACCCCTTTGCTATGAGGGTGTCTTGTACGCGGTGAGTGACAATGGACTCTTTCGCGCGTATGAGGCCCAGACAGGGAAAATCCTGTGGGATCATAATTTTGATGCGCCGTATTATTCATCTCCATTGCTGGCTAATGGAAAAATTTACCTCTTTGATCGGAATGGCAAGGGACATGTCATCCCTGCTGGCCGTGAAAAAGGTGACATTCGGACTAGCGAACTTCCGACGGGTGTTTGCGCAACGCCTGTTGTTGTCGACGGAAAGCTCTATGTGCGCACGTATAGCGATGTGTACTGCTTTGGAGCTAAGGAATAATCGCCCACGGTTTCGCAAAAAAGTTGATTGAAACCGTAAATGGTTGGTTGACCATCGACGTATGTTATGCTATTTTATAAAGCTCATTTTTTGACGAGAAAGGTAGGAACATTGCAGTATGAAGATGACATGGCATCCTTCGAAGTTGAAGCGCGTCCGTAAGATCGGTTTTCGCGCACGTATGGCGACCAAGGGCGGTCGTAAGGTATTGAACGCCCGTCGGCGCAAAGGGCGTCGGCGTTTGACGCAGGTGTAATAACGTGGCCGAGAGCGTCATGGTTGATGCGGCTCGGACAATAGAAACGGTGTCCAAGCCGCTTCGTTTGAATCGCCTTGTTGCAGCACAGTACAAAGTTGTGTTTGCGCAAAAGCGTTCCGTGTATGGACAAACGATGGCTGTTTGGGTCGCTTCTTCAGCAGATGCCGACCGAAAGGTCGGCGTTATTGTTTCTAAACGGACGTTTCGGCAGGCGGTAGACCGTAATCGAGCGAAACGGCTGATGCGTGAAGCATTTAGGCTGACGTGTGCGCGTCTGATTCCAGGCGTGCATCTTATTTTGATTGCTCGCTCTGGGATTCAGGGAAAAAAGTGCGCAGAGGTGATTCGTGATTTTGAGCGCATCGCCAAGCGGGCGCAACTTTGGCAGCTTACGGACTGAGGTGCAGTGAGTGGCTCTAAAATGAAGGCTGTGCTTTCTTTCTTTAGTGCAATAGTCTGCGGGATATTTATTTTTTTCATCCGCGCCTATAAAGTGCTGATTTCACCGGTGATAGGTCCCTGTTGTCGCTTTGAGCCGACCTGTTCGGTTTACTGTATTGAGGCTTTGCGGACACACGGATTTTTTAAGGGAATATGGCTGACGGCTTGCAGACTGTGCCGATGCCGTCCATTCGGGCCGTCCGGATATGATCCGGTTCCGCCTTTATCGAAAAAATAAGGTGCAGGAATTACAGGCAAAAGGATTTATGAATACACAAGAGAAATTATTGGCAGGCTTGTTGGGGTTGATGCTGGTGGGCTGGCTGTTTTACAGTCAGACGCAACAGGTGAAGCAGGCGAAACGTGTAGCGGAACAGGCTGCCCTAGCTCAGCAGACAGTGACAGTGTCGAATATCGTGCAGACGGCTGGGACTCCAGCGCTGGCACCTGCTGTAGCGTCGCCAGTCGTTGCGACTCCTGTTGTTGCGTCCGTCACGCCGAATGAGCCCGAAGAAGTTGTCGAGTTATCGGATGCTGAGATTTCTGTTGCGATTTCTTCTCATGGCGCGTCGCTGAAGCACGTGCAATTGAAGCACTTTGCTGTCAAGCCAGGGAAATTGAGCGAGGCGAACCCTGCTGTTGTGTTCGATTATGCAGAAGCACCTGCACTGATGCTTGCAGGCTTGCCTGGCCTGCCGCCGAATGCCGCTTATCAGATTAAGAAAGATGATGCGGGTCGTGTGGTCACACTCACAACGACGACGACTCAGAATCTTGAGGTGACGCGCCGCATTGAATTGCTGAAAGATTATCAGATTGCAGTCTTGGACACCGTCAAAAATATAGGTGGCGAGAAGGTCTCCATTGGAACGAATGAAATCAGTATTGGCGTGATGGCAAAAGGCAAATCCGCAAACGAGATTTTATCCGCTGACTCCCTGCCTGCCGTCGATCAGGCGAAGGTTAAGTACTGGGGCTCTGAGAAACTGACAAAGACTTATCTGGTTGGCGGAAGCGTGGGGGGGTGCGGCGGGTCTTCGTCCGCAGTGGGCATGCCGGAGCGTGTAACGATACCGGTGAATGAGTCGCAGAAATGGGTGGCCATCAAATCACGCTTCTTTGTCAGTGCACTTTCCTCAAGTGAAACCAATAGCGGATTTGTGCTGAAGACTGTACGTGACATGAATCAACAGTCGTACGCCCTGAAATCACTGACTGCGAGTATGGTCTTTGCTGGCCGTGAGCTGGATAAGGGGGAAACGCTGACGCGTAATTACACCTTGTTTATCGGACCCAAAAAACTCTCGCTGTTGCGGAGTATGGGTAACAAGATGCAGGATATCATGGAGTTCGGCTTCTTCTGGTGGTTCTGTGAGCTGTTGGTTCCGACGCTCAATTTCTTCCATTCGCTGATTCCCAATTATGGCGTTGCGATTATTCTGTTGACCTTCTTGGTGCGTATCATCTTCTGGCCCTTGACGCACAAGAGCACCTTGAGCATGAAAAGGATGCAGGAGCTCCAGCCCAAGCTCAAAGAGATCCAAGCCAAGTTCAAAGACAATCCGACCAAGGTGCAGCAGGAGACCTGGGCGTGCTACAAGGAAAACAAGGTCAATCCGCTGTCGAGCTGTTTGCCCATGCTGATACAGATCCCCGTGTTCATTGCCTTGTTTACGGTACTTCGAAGTGCGGTGGAATTGCGCTATGCGCCCTTCCTCTGGATGGCTGACTTAAGTGAGCCTGAAAATCTCTTCCTCGGCATGATCCCCTTTATTGGTGCAATCAACATCCTGCCTGTTCTGATGGCGGCTACGATGGCGTTGCAAACGTATCTCACGCCTTCGGCTGGCGATCCGGCTCAGCAGAAGATGATGCTGGTGATGATGCCCGTCATGATGCTCTTTATGTTCTACAGTTTCCCCTCGGCCTTGTCGCTGTACTGGACCGTGAGTCAGGTGCTTTCGATTGTCCAGATGCTCATGATGCGCCGTAAGGTTGAACATGAGCAGCATCCAGAGGGTGGTGTCTTGCCTCCAGATTCTTCCCTGACACGGCAGCAACGTCGCGCAGCAACGCGGTAAAGTCTCTCATGGTGCAACAACTCACATCGCTGGCGAATCCGAAGGTGAAGCATGTGGTTAAGCTTCGCCAGCGGTCGCATCGTGATGAAGCCGGGCAGATGTTGGTTGAGGGATATCGTGAATGCAAGCGGGCGTTGGACAATGCTTATCAGCCCGAAATGCTCTTTTTCTGCGAAGAACTCTATCTCAAGAACCTGAATGAGCCGGAGATTGTCCGCCAATGCCAGGAGCGCGGAGCAGAGCTGTATGCGTGTTCCAAGGCAGTCTTTGAGAAGATGGCCTACCGTGAACGCCCGGAGGGGCTGTTAATTGTCGGTCCGCAATGTAGCCGTAAGCTGTCCGACTTGAACCTGCCAGCGCATGCGCTGGTTGTGGTGGCGGAGTCGATAGAAAAGCCGGGCAATCTGGGTACGATTTTGCGCTCGGCTGACGCGGCGGGTGTCCATGCGGTGATCGTTTGTGATCGTTGCACGGACATTCACAATCCCAATGTCGTCCGGGCTTCCACAGGTACGCTCTTCTCGCTTCCCGTTGTTGAAGCGGAGAGCGATGAGGCTATAGCCTACCTCCGCGATCGCGGTTTCTGTATCCTCGCAACGACCCCGCATACGGAACATCTCCATTCCGATGTCAAGCTTACAGGCAATGTCGCCATAGTTGTCGGGACCGAGCAATACGGACTCACGGAAAAGTGGATGACAGCCGCGGATCTGCGCGTGCGCATTCCCATGTTCGGACTGGCCGATTCCCTGAACGTCTCTGCAGCCACAACCATTCTCCTCTTCGAGGCCGTCCGGCAGCGTATCCAGGCTGGTCAACTGACTGTCAAGCCTGCCGAAGCCTGGCACGGCGAAGCCTCCTTCGACGAGTGATGCTTTACTTCATTTAACGTTTAAGTGAATGCAATTATTACTTTAGAGTTGAGCGTTAAACGTTCAGCGTTGAGCGTTAAACAGTGCATTTTAGGTCGCACCCGACGCGTTTGATATGTGCCAGCAAGTCAGGATTGGTGAGGAATTGAAGGCGCGAAACATCGAACTGATAGGGCAAATTGAGGGCATCCAACTGGGTTTCAATCGTTAGCAAATTGCGAAAGGAGATAGCTTCCCCGTCAAGGGCCATATCTATATCCGACCCATTTTGATGGGTTCCTTTTGCGCGCGAGCCATATAAGATGGCGCGTTTCACCTCGTGGTGCTCCTGAAGGACACCCCGGATGGAGGAGAGGGTTGAATCTGTCAGTCCATACGGCATGGATGACTTTATTGCACTCCTTTCATGCGTTCTTCAAAACTGTTGAAAAGCGCGTGATAGCGCTCCGTGATGGCTTTCAGCAAAAGATCGGCCGTTGCGGCATCATACGTGTGCGAGGATTTGTTACGGCTTGCAATAGTTTCCATCCAGCCTTCACCGTCCGTAAGTAAACCAACTTGAAATGAAAGACGAATGGCATCACGGGATCCGGTTATCATATCGTACCCTTGGTAGACCAGATAATCTTTCATGACATTCCAGGCCAGCTCATGGGTGAACTCGAAAGCCTGAATGAGCCCTTGCGCTTCGAGTTCAGAAAGTGCGCGCTTGTTCGACAGCACGATGGCATCATTTAACTGAGCCAGTGCCTTTTGATAGTTACTAAAGCGTTGCTTCCAGCGCGTGTCTAAGTCCATAGAATAACCTCCGCAATGGGTATTAAAGTAACACACTTCATTTCCAGACGCAACTACTGACTTTTCAGGCTAAAAATAGAAGAAAAACAGGTCGCTTCTCCCTTGTTAATACACCTGTATTACGCTATACTTTTACCTTTATTTTTTAACACGGAAAAGTTATGTCTGACGAACCCCAAAACGCTACCGAAAATCCCATGCAGCCGGATGCCGATAATGGCAATTACACGGCTGCAAATATCACTGTTCTTGAAGGCATGGAAGCTGTTCGTAAACGTCCGGCCATGTATATCGGCGACACAGCGGAACGCGGTTATCACCACTTGGTTTATGAGGTCGTGGATAACTCGATCGATGAAGCGCTGGCAGGCTATTGCACGCATATCGATGTGACGATTAATCCGGATGGCTCGTTGACGGTCGTTGACAATGGCCGCGGCATTCCTGTGGATATGCATCCGACGGAAGGGCGCCCTGCGCTTGAAGTCGTGCTGACCACGCTGCATGCGGGCGGCAAGTTTGACGGATCAAACTACAAGGTCTCCGGCGGCTTGCATGGTGTGGGCGTTTCGTGCGTGAATGCCTTGAGCGAGTGGCTGGTCGTGGAGGTCCGTCGCAACAGCAAGATCTATCGTCAGCGCTTTGAAAAGGGTGTTCCGGTGACGCAGTTGGAAATCGTCGGCGATACCCGTGGCACCGGGACAAAGGTCACCTTCTATCCCGATCACTCGATTTTCACGTGCCACGCATTCAAGTGGGATATCCTGGCAAACCGGCTGCGCGAGTTGGCCTTCTTAAACCGTGGCGTGTCGATCCGCTTCCAGGACTTGGAGCACGAAATACCGCGTGATGAATCGTTCCTTTTCAACGGTGGTATTGTCGAATACATTCATTTTTTGAACAAGAACAAGACGCCGGTACATGAAGAGGTCATTTACCTGGCGGGCACGAAGGATGTCATTGAGTGCGAAATCGCCCTGCAGTACACGACGGCCTATAACGAAATCGAATATAGCTACTGCAACAATATCAACACAATCGAAGGCGGTACGCATCTGTCGGGGTTCCGTTCGGCGTTGACCCGCACGGTGAACAAATACATCATGGACAACGGCCTTCAGAAGAGCAACGAGGAGGCTTTGACCGGTGATGATATTCGCGAAGGCATTACGGCTGTCATTTCCGTGAAGGTTCCGCAGCCTCAGTTTGAAGGGCAGACCAAGACGAAACTGGGGAACAGCGATGTCGAAGGCATTGTCGCGCAATTCGTCAATGATCAGCTCGGGACTTTTTTCGGCGAGAAGCCGAGTATTGCGCGCAAGGTTGTTGAGAAGGCTGTGCTGGCGGCGCGTGCGCGGATTGCGGCACGCAAGGCGCGTGATTTGACGCGGCGCAAAGGTGTGCTCGTCGGATTGGCGCTGCCGGGTAAATTGGCCGACTGTTCTGAACGCGATCCGGTCAAGTGCGAACTCTTCCTAGTCGAAGGTGACTCCGCTGGCGGTTCGGCCAAGCAGGGACGCAACCGCGAGACGCAGGCCATTCTGCCGTTGCGCGGCAAGGTGCTGAATGTGGAGAAGGCACGCATTGACAAGATTTTAAATAACAATGAAATTCGCATGATGATCACTGCGATTGGCGCGGGTTTCGGTGCGGATGAATTCGATGTCTCCAAGGTCCGATACCACAAGATTGTCATCATGACCGATGCGGATGTCGATGGTGCGCATATTCGGACGTTGCTATTGACCTTCTTCTATCGTCAGATGCCCAAACTGCTGGAGAACGGATACATCTATCTGGCGCAACCGCCGTTGTACAAAATTGCGCGTAAACAACGCGAAGAGTACATTGAGAGCGACGAACAGCTCACGCGTAAGTTGCTTTTTCTGGGTGCGGACGACATGGTGGTACGGAGTTTGGATGGGCGCGAATTAGCCTCGGCTGAACTACGCATGTTGCTGGAATTGCTCGCTGAAATTGAGACGACCCTTCATGGTGTGAAGCGTCGTGGAATTGATACTATTGAATTGCTGAAGATGCGTAAGCCTGGAACAGGCGAGATCCCGCGTTATGTGACGATTGTGGGATCGGGAGACGACGCGAAGTTTACGTTCTCCTACACGGACACCGATTTGTCGCATGCGCGCGAATCGGCTGAAGCGGTCATTGGCCAGCCGATTGACTTGGCCGTGACACAAGTGCAGGGGTACTATGTAACGCAGCAGATGCCCTTCCGGTGGCTTGAGCTCTTCAGGGCTGGGCTGTTAAAGAAGGAGATCGACTCGCTGAACGGCTTGGGGTTCGATGTGAAGCACTATCTCGGGGGTGAAGGGCCTGTCGTGTTCCTGAAGGAGGATGGAGAAGATCTCCCTGTCGCATCCTTGCCTGCGTTGCTCAATCTGGTTCGTGAGCGTGGCCGCAAGGGATTGGTCATCCAGCGTTATAAAGGTCTCGGTGAAATGAAGGCCGAACAATTGTTCGAGACAACCATGGATCCTGCCAAGCGCAGAATGTTGCGCGTGACGATCGAAGATGCGGTGCGCGCGGATGCAATCTTTACGCTGCTCATGGGCGATGAAGTTGAGCCGCGTCGTAAGTTTATCGAAGACAATGCGATGAACGTTAAAAACTTGGACATTTAATACGGCCGCACGAGCGAGGGCGCCCAAACGAATGGATTCAACAAAAAATAAAGCGTTTGTGCAGGGTGTCCCTGGTGAACAGGCCAGAACACGGGGTGTGTTGCGCGCATTCCTACCGTTGATGGGTGTCATTTTTTTGGCTGGACTTTTCCTGGGACTTGCAGCGCCGCGTGTTCCGTATGCTGTTGTGGGCTTTGGTCTTCTCGTGGTTGGGGCGCTGTTAGTTTGGAATGTGCGCGATGGGCTGAGGCATGTCAACGCCTTCTTCAAAGGTGCGCGTGGCGAAGAGCGCGTAGCTTTTCTTCTGGAAGGATTGCCCGGAGGGTATCATGTGTTTCATGATTTTACCTGCGCACGGGGTGAAACGATTGACCATGTTGTGGTCGGCCCCTGCGGAGTCTTTGTGATTGAGACAAAGTGTTGGAAAGGGCAGGTGACTTGCGAGGAAGGCTCTTTATTGGTCGATTCGGTCGAGCCGAGTCGCCCGCCGATTGAGCAGGCGAAGAAATCCGCATCTCGGTTGGCATCGTTATTGTCATCACGCTTGTCTTCTCTCCCCGTTTGTAAGGCAGTCGTTTGTTTTGCGAGTAATACACTTGCGCTGGGGTACGTCGTGGTGGATGGCATCACGATCTGTAATGCGTCGGAATTGACTTCCTATATTCTCGGGCAACCTGAATGTGTTCCAGCAGATGATTGTGAACGCATTGTAAAAATGATGGAGCAAAAAATAGCATGAGAAACTTTTTGGGTATGGGCCTTGTATGGGCGATCATTGGCGGCTTCAATCTTGGATTGGCCGCTGAGACGAACGCGACGGCAAAACCGTTGGTCCCGCAGCCGTATTACGGGGAAATTTCAAAAAAAGTCATGCGCGTGTTGCCGTCCATGCACTTGTTGCAGTATCCCGTTGATGAGGCCTTATCGCGTCGGGCATGGACGAATTTTGTGAATTCCTTTGATCCTGATCACAGTTACTTCTTGCAGGAAGATATTCGCGAGTTCGGCTCTTTGGAAACGAATCTGGCCATCGTTGTAAAGTCGGGAGATGTCACCTTTGCCTATCAGGTTCATGAGCGTTTTATGAAACGTCTCGAAGAGCGTCATGCCTTTGTGACGAATCAACTGGCGCAGGGATTCTCTTTTACTGAACAAGAGATGTATACCTGGAAGCGCAAGGATGAACCTTGGCCCGCGACCCTTGAAGAACAGAATGAACTTTGGCGCAAACGGGTTAAGAATGAATTGTTGTCGACCCTCATTGCGCGAGAGATGGATAAGGCGGCGGCATCCAATAAGCAGGCTTCTGCGACAAAAACGGTTGATATTCCTCTGACCAATGCAGTTGCGACAGCGACAAATGGCACGGGGGCAGCAACACTGAATGTTGTGGAGTCTCCAGAAGTCATGATCGGCAGACGCTATAAGCAATATGTGACGATTTTTCGGGATATGGACGAAGAAATGGTCCTCCAACGGTGTCTGAGTGCGGTTGCAATGGCTTATGATCCGCATTCGGACTATATGTCGCCCATGCGCAAGGAAGACTTTGATATTGACATGAACTTGAGTTTGTGTGGTATTGGCGCTGTGCTGAGAAGTGAGGATGGCCTGGTGAAAATCATGGAAATTATGGCCGGCGGACCTGCTGGCCGTGATACGCGAGATATTCATTTGATGGCCGGCGATAAAATTATTGGCGTGGGTCAGGGCAGTGGTCTGATTGAAGATATCATGCACATGCCTCTGACTAAGGCAGTCCGCAAGATTCGAGGCAAGAAAGGGACGAAGGTCGTTTTGCGGGTGATTCCTGCGTCAGACCCGAGCGGCACCGCGACCAAAGTCGTCGATTTGATTCGCGAGGAAGTTAAATTGGAGGAGCAGGCGGCTACGTCGCGTGTCGTACGGGTCACGTCCAAGCTGGGTACAAAAATGAGTTTGGGCGTTGTCAGGCTGCCCGCGTTTTATGGCACCATGGATAAGCGGCCAGGGCAGGATGGCTTTCGGAGTGCGACCGTGGATATTGCGCACATTCTGGCGCGCTTGAACACGGAAAACGTCTCTGGCTTAATTCTCGATTTACGCAACAACGGGGGTGGTTCATTGCGTGAAGCCATTACGCTGACAGGTTTGTTTGTACGCAGCGGGCCGGCTGTCCAAGTTCGTGAGATCAACCAAGTTTCAGCGCTCGTGGTGCCGAATGCAGATCCCACGATCGCGTTTCGTAAACCGATGATTGTCTTGATTAATCGTGCCTCGGCTTCCGCTTCTGAAATTGTGGCAGGCGCATTGCAGGATTATGGACGGGCTGTTATTGTGGGAGATACGCAATCGCATGGCAAGGGGACCGTCCAGACCGTGATGCCGCTCGGCAATGAAAAGTTTGGCTCGATTAAGTTGACGACCGCGAGTTTTTATCGGATCAATGGCGCCTCGACACAGATCAAGGGTGTGGCCTCAGACATTGTGATCCCTTCCTTGCTCGAAGGATTAGATATCGGTGAGGATAAACTGCCTGGAGCCTTGCCCGGGAGTCATATTGATGCGGCTTCGTATATTCCGGTTTCAGACATGGCAAAGTTCGTTCCGGAACTGAGGCGTAAGTCAGCAGAGCGGCTGGCCGGTAATCAAAAATATAAAAAATATTGTGCATTAGTACGTCATGTGAAAGAGTTTTCGGAGCGCAAGGAGGTTCCCCTCGAAATGAATGCGCGTCGCAAACAGATGGAAACTGAAAAGGAAATCCGGAAGATCGAAGAGGATGAAATCGCAGAAGAGGAAACAGGGAAGCCTGTGAAGTCGAAGGAAGATGATAACGTCGTCTTTGAAGAGGCAACGAATATTCTTGTCGATTTGATTGATACCGTCGGGAGTGCCGATTTACCGTTGGAGACGGAAGGTGACTTACGTGTCCGCATGATGCGTATCTTCGGAATCACACCGTAGAGGATTAGTCATGAAAATCAAATTCACCAAAATGCATGGCGCGGGCAATGACTTTATCCTCATTGATGACCGCGAAGGGCAGATCCCGTGGGAAGACCATTTTGTCATGGCGGCATTGGCGGGGCGTCGTGTCGGTATCGGATGTGAAGGCATCATCCTTGTTCAGCATTCCGACAAAGCTGATTTCAGGATGCGATTCTTGAATCCGGATGGAACGGAAGTCGAGATGTGCGGCAATGGGGCGCGCTGTGCAGCCGCGTTCGCCCATTCAATTGGTGTGAGCGGCAAGGCGTTGACCATGGAGACCCTCTGTGGCCTCGTCGATGCGCAAATCAGTGCGAACAGTGTGTGCGTATGGATGCCTGAACCGACCAAGAAAAGTTATGAGGTCGAAGTCAATGTGGATGGCGAACACGTTAAAGGACATTTTCTTAATATGGGAGTCCCTCATTTTGTTGTGCCCGTGCCGAATGTCAGTGCGCAGGATGTCGTGACGCTTGGACGTAAGTTACGTATGCACCCTGCTTTTGCACCCGATGGGACGAATGTTGATTTTGTGACCTTCCGGGCGCCGAACCGTATGACGATGCGTACCTACGAGCGGGGTGTTGAAGCAGAGTCAGGAGCCTGCGGTACGGGTGCTGTCGCGTGTTGCGTGATCGCAGTCGAAACAGCTAATTTCACATTGCCCGCAAAGGTGAAAACATCGTTAGGCTACGAATTAATCATTGATGGCGATTGGCGACATGGCAAGTGTACTGGTCTTACGCTCTCGGGCCCAGTCAAATTCGTCTTTACCGGCGAAATTGATCTCGATACGGTCGATATGGGTGCCGAGATGAACTAAACAAAAAAAGCCGCCCTGCCTGAGCAGAGCGGCCTTTTATTTTGTAGACAAACGCAAGAAACTTATTTCTTGGTGTTTTCTTCGATTGAGACGGCGACGGCCACGGTCGCACCCACCATCGGGTTGTTGCCCATGCCGAGGAATCCCATCATTTCAACGTGTGCGGGAACCGAGCTGGAACCTGCGAACTGTGCGTCGGAATGCATGCGCCCCATGGTGTCGGTCATGCCGTAGGAGGCCGGACCAGCGCCCATGTTGTCAGGATGCAACGTGCGTCCTGTCCCGCCGCCAGATGCGACTGAGAAGAATTTCTTGCCCTTCTCGAGGCACTCTTTCTTGTAGGTGCCTGCGACAGGGTGCTGGAAGCGGGTCGGATTGGTGGAGTTACCTGTGATGGACACATCTACCCCTTCGAGCCACATGATCGCAACACCTTCGCGTACATCGTCAGCGCCATAGCAACGGACGTTTGCACGATTTCCCTTGGAGAAGGCCGTCTTCTTAGAGACTTTCACCTTGCCAGTCTTATAATTGAACTCGGTCTCACAGTGTGTGAAGCCGTTGATGCGGCTGATGATGTAGGCGGCATCTTTTCCAAGACCGTTCAGGATGACCTGCAACGGGCTCTTACGGACCTTGTTCGCCTTCATTGCGATACCGATCGCGCCTTCAGCAGCAGCGAAGGATTCGTGACCTGCGAGGAAACAGAAGCACTTCGTCTCCTCGCGGAGCAACATGGCTGCGAGGTTGCCGTGTCCGATACCCACATTGCGATCATCCGCCACGGAGCCGGGGATACAGAATGCCTGCAAGCCTTCGCCAATCGCTTCAGCAGCTTCAGCCGCTTTCTTGCAACCCTTCTTGATTGCGATTGCTGCGCCCAGGACATACGCCCACTTTGCGTTTTCAAAGCAGATGTTCTGGATGGACGTGCAAATTTCGTAAGGATCAAAGCCTTTGTCCACGCACAGCTTGCGCGCGTCTTGGAGATCCTTGATACCGTATTTCTTGCAGACCGCGTTGATCTGCTTGATACGACGTGAATAACTTTCAAATAATTGCGATGCCATAAAAATCATTTCTCCTTTCGGGCAGCCCTGCGGCTGCCCCTGCGATTATTCATGCCGAGGGTCGATGTACTTCACAGCGCCGTCTTCCTTCGTGAAGCGACCGTACGAGGCGGTACACTTGTCGAGGGCTTCCTTCGGATCCGTCCCCTTCTTGATCAGTTCGAGGAACTGGCCGAGGCGGATGAATTCGTAACCGATGACTTCGTCGTTCTTGTCGAGCGCGAGGCGCTTGACATAACCTTCAGCCATTTCCAAGTAACGAACACCCTTCTCCGCGGTGCTATACATGGTGCCGATCTGACTGCGGAGCCCCTTGCCGAGGTCTTCGAGACCTGCGCCAATCGGGAGTCCCCCTTCGGAGAAGGCGCTTTGCGTACGACCATAAGCGATTTGCAGGAAGAGTTCGCGCATCGCGGTGTTGATGGCATCGCACACCAGATCGGTGTTCAAGGCTTCGAGCACGGTCTTGCCCGGCAGCACTTCAGCGGCCATTGCAGCCGAATGGGTCATGCCAGAGCAGCCGATTGTTTCGATGAGCGATTCTTGAATCACGCCATCCTTGACGTTCAGGGTCAGCTTGCAAGCGCCCTGCTGCGGTGCACACCAGCCGACGCCGTGCGTCAGACCCGATATGTCTTTGATTTCTTTCACCTGCACCCATTTGCCCTCTTCAGGGACGGGAGCCGGACCGTGCTTGGCGCCTTTCGCGACGCAGCACATCTGCTCGACTTCATGCGAGCATGGATATGGACAACTCATTCGTGTTACCTCCAGTAGTTAAAAGGCTTACTTCGCGTAAACCTTCTTTGCGTGATAGTGATTGTGAAGAAGGTGATGAGCCTTCTCACTGAGCGGCTTGCCGAGAAAATCGGCATACAGCTTTTGCACGTCAGGATTGAGATGCGACATGCGTAGCACACTCTTCTCATCATCCGTGTAGATGCCAGCCGTGCGCAACTTCCGTACTTCGTCTGTCGCGCCAGTAGGCTGACCTCCACCGCCAATGCAGCCGCCACGACACGCCATGACTTCAATGAAGTCGTAACGCGGCTTGCGGCCTGCAGCGCGGTCTTCTCGGATCAAGTTGAGTACATGTTCGACATTACCCATTTGGTGGGCGATCGCTATGTGTACCTTTGTTCCCTTGATGTCGATCTCCGCCTCCTTGACCCCTTTCATGCCACGGGTCATCTCGAAATTGATAGCAGGAGGTTTATCTTCGCCGGTGATCAGACAATAAGCCGTGCGGAGCGCAGCTTCCATGACACCACCGGTGACGCCGAAGATCGTTCCAGCGCCTGTGTAGGAGCCAAGAATATTGTCCGCACCTTCCGGCGCGAGCTTTGTGAAGTCAATGCCCGTACTCTTGAACATGCGTGCGAGTTCACGGGTCGTCAGCACCACATCGATGTCCTGATGGCCGCTGGAGAACATATTATCGCTGCGCGAGATTTCGTATTTTTTTGCGGTACACGGCATGATGGAGACCATGAAGATCTTCGACGGATCGATTCCCATCTTTTCCGCGTAGTAGGTTTTCGAAAGCACACCCAGCATCTGCTGGGGCGACTTGGCGGAAGAGAAATTGTCAATGAAATCAGGGGCATATTTCTCCATCCAGTCCGTCCATGCCGGGCAGCATGATGTGATCAGCGGCAACGTTCCCTTCTTTGTGAAACGCTCGATGAACTCGCTTCCCTCTTCCATGATCGTTACGTCGGCTGAGTAGTTCGTGTCAAAGACTGCCTTGAAACCTAGGCGACGCAGGCCTGCATACGTCTCGCCTGTCATCAATGTGCCCGGCTCTTTGCCGAACGCTTCGCCGATGGCGACACGGACCGCAGGAGCGATCTGGACCACGCAATATTTGTCGGGATCGCGCAAAGCGTCCCAGACCTTGCGTGTTTCGTCGTTTTCATAGATCGCGCCCACGGGGCAGTGAGCTGAGCACTGACCGCACTTGATACAGGGCGACTCATTGAGTGTCACATCTGCGGCTGGCGCGATGCGGGTTTTCTCTCCGCGCCCGATGAACTCCAAGGCCCAGACGTCCTGCATGCCTTGGCACACGAGTACACAGCGACCGCACTTGATGCACTTTTCAGGATTGAGCACGATCGAGGTAGTCGAGTTGTCAACAGGGATGCTTGGAACATCAGTTGGGAATGGAATCTCTCGGATGCCGAAGTCTGCAGCAATCTTCTGCAGTTCACAGTTGTTGCTGCGCGGGCATTGGAGGCAGTCGTTCGGGTGATTCGCAAGGATGAGTTCGAGGACGGTGCGACGCACGCGCACGATATCCGAGTCGTGCGTCGTTATTTTCATACCCGGAGTCACTTCCGTGCAACAGGCACGGAGGAGTTTCGGCGATCCAGCCGAACGCACGACACAGATTCCGCAAGCAGCCCAGGCCGGGAGATCCGGGTGATAGCAGAGCGTAGGAATTTTAACCTGAACAGCCTTTGCGGCATTCATGATGGTGGTTCCAGCGGGCACTTCTACAGGGAGACCATTAATTTCGAGTTGAAGCATGTTAGCCATAATAATCAAACCTTTCCAAATTACGCACGTGTTACTGCTTGGAACTTACAGACCTCGAAGCACTGACCGCATTTAATGCATTTCTTATCATCGATTGTATGCGGTTGCTTGCGTTCGCCGGCGATTGCATGCACCGGGCAGACGCGTGCGCAGGCTGTACATCCGACGCACTTTGCAGAAATGATGCTGTAACAAAGCAGGTTCTTGCACTTGCCGGCTCTGCACTTCTTCTCTTCAATGTGTTCTTTGTACTCATCAAAGAAATAACGCAAGCTGGAGGTTACGGGATTCGATGCTGTCTGACCGAGACCGCAGAGTGATGCGCGGCACATAGCCTCGCTGATCTCCTGCATGCTTTGAATATCTTGGAGCGAGCCTTCGCCTTTGCAGATCTTTTCAAGGTAGTTTAATAGTTTACGACCGCCGATACGGCACGGCGCACACTTGCCACAGGACTCATCAACCGTGAAGTCGAGATAGAACTTAGCGATATCAGGGATACAGTCGTCTTCGTCCATGACAATCAAGCCGCCCGAGCCCATGATGGACCCAATCTTTGCCAAGTTGTCGTAGTCGATTGGCACATCGAGGAATTGAGGGGGGATGATCCCGCCGGAGGGGCCGCCAGTCTGCGCTGCCTTGAATTTCTTCCCGTCGCGGATACCACCGCCGATGTCAAAAATGATTTCACGTAGGGTCGTTCCCATCGGGACTTCGATCAGTCCGGAATTGTTGATCTTTCCGGTAAGCGCAAAAACTTTGGTTCCCTTGGACCCGTGTGTTCCAATTTTGCTGAACCAGTCGCACCCCTTGAGGATGATGATGGGAATATTCGCCAACGTCTCAACGTTGTTGATGACCGTCGGACGCCCCCACAGGCCTTTGACTGCAGGAAAGGGAGGACGAGGTGTCGGCATGCCGCGATTGCCTTCGATGGAGGCAAGCAATGCAGTCTCTTCACCGCACACGAATGCGCCAGCTCCTAGGCGGATTTCAATGGTGAAGGAAAAGTTACTGCCAAGAATGTTTTCACCGAGCAGACCATATTCGGAGGCCTGCGCAATGGCCGTCTCAAGACGCTGGATGGCGAGCGGATATTCAGCACGGATATAGACATAGCCCTTATTCGCGCCGATTGCATAACCTGCGATTGCCATAGCTTCCAGGACGGAGTGGGGGTCGCCTTCAAGCGTGGAACGATCCATATAGGCACCCGGATCACCTTCGTCAGCATTACAGACCATGTACTTCTGTCCCGTGGGCTGCATAGCGGCGAACTGCCACTTTTTGCCCGTCGGGAAACCTGCGCCGCCACGTCCTCGGAGGCCCGACTTCAGGACTTCGGAGGTGACCTCATCCGGCTTCATTTCGAAGAGCACCTTTTCAAGCGCCTTGTAGCCGTCGCGAGCGATGTATTCGTCAATCTTATCCGGGTCGATGATCCCGCAGTTACGCAGGACGATACGGAACTGCTTCTGGTAAAAGTCGATACCTTCGATGCTCACATTCGTCTTGCTTTGATTCTTATCATAAAGGAGGCGTTCAACGATGCGTCCCTTGATGATATGCTCTTTGACAATGGCATCCGCATCTTCAGGTTTCACGTCAACATAGAACGTGTCCTGAGGCAGAACCTTGACAATGGGTCCTTTTTCACAGAAGCCGAGGCAACCTGTACGTACGATTTGTACATCGTTCCCCAGTTTATGCGTTTCGACCGCACTCTTCAGCGCGCTGAATAGCGCGACACCTTTGTTAGATTCACAGGCTGTACCGCCGCAAACCAAAATATAATGTTTCACTAGCATCCCATAGGATTTGCCAGAAACATTCCAGCACCTACGATTGGCATATATTATGCGGGGGGGGGGGCAAAATAGTCAATC
>Ga0268284_1000837_pt1 | contig 18173 bp, 9 predicted proteins | sample saktaG_14_FD_190137 | JGI IMG/M metagenome (GOLD analysis project Ga0268284, IMG submission 190137) | Saline water microbial communities from Sakinaw Lake, British Columbia, Canada - sak_2013_06_06_40m | ecosystem: Environmental > Aquatic > Non-marine Saline and Alkaline > Saline ...
GCAAAACCGAACTCCTCGGCACCAAGCATTGCTGCTATGACAATATCTCTTGCTGTTTTAAGCTGCCCGTCAGCCTCGACAACGATACGGCTGCGCAGGTTGTTGAGAACCAGCGTCTGGTGCGCTTCGGCAAGACCGAGTTCCCACGGCATGCCAGCATGCATGATACTTGAAACCGGCGATGCGCCGGTTCCGCCGTCATGACCGCTGATGAGAACAACGTCTGCATGGGCTTTTGCAACTCCGGCAGCTATGGTGCCAACACCAACGGTAGAGACAAGCTTGACATTGATACGCGCCTTATGATTGGCGTTTTTCAGATCGTGGATCAGCTGCGCAAGATCTTCGATGGAATAGATGTCATGATGGGGCGGCGGAGAAATCAGTCCGACACCCGGCGTTGAGTGACGGACCTTCGCAACCCAGGGATAGACTTTCGAACCGGGAAGCTGTCCGCCCTCACCGGGCTTCGCTCCCTGGGCCATCTTGATCTGTATCTCATTGGCGCTTGCAAGATATTCACTGGTAACGCCGAACCTTCCGGAAGCAACCTGCTTGATGGCCGACATTCTCGAATCGCCGTTTGCATCTTTTTTGAACCGCTCAGGATCTTCACCGCCTTCACCCGTATTGCTTCTCCCCCCAAGCCTGTTCATGGCAATGGCAAGAGTTTCATGGGCCTCCTGACTGATGGAACCGTATGACATGGCTCCGGTTTTGAACCTCTTCAGAATGGTTTCAACCGGTTCAACCTCTTCAATCGGCACAGACTGCTCGCTGAACCTGATATCCATCAGGCCTCTTATCGTACAGAGATGCTCGCTCTGGTCATCAATAAGGTTTTCATATTTTTTAAACAGCTCATAGTTGCCGGTCCTGCAGGAGTGCTGCAGGAAATGGATCGCCTCAGGGCTGAACAGGTGATATTCGCCGTTATAACGCCATTTGCGCTCGCCACCGGCTTCAAGACCGCGGTCTACTTTATTGCCCGAAGGAGGAAAAACCGATTCATGACGTTTGTGGACCTCTTCGGCCACCGTATCGAGTCCGATACCTTCAATACGGGTCGGGGTACGGGTAAAATATGCATCGACAAGCTGGGTATTGAGCCCCACAGCTTCGAATATCTGTGCACCCCGATAGCTCTGTATCGTAGAAATACCCATTTTGGCCATGGTTTTCACCACTCCCTTGACGGCTGCCTTGACGAAGTTTTTGACGGCGGTTTTTTCATCAAGCTTTATCTGGCCGGAGGAAACCAGCGAATGAATTGTTTCAAACGCCATGTATGGATTGACTGCGCCTGCGCCGTAACTGATGAGCATTGCAAAATGATGCACAGCCCTTGGTTCGGCCGATTCAAGCACAAGACCGATTTTTGTACGTATACCCGCATTGATGAGAAAGTTGTGCAGGCCTGAAATGGCAAGCAGCGCAGGAATCGGTGCGCGGTCTTTTTCAATCTCACCCTTGTCGGAAAGGATAATAATATTGACACCCGTAGCCGCAGCCTTTTCGCTCTGACGGTAAAGGTCCTGCATGGCGGTTTCAATACCCTTGCCGCCACGGGCGACATCATAAAAAATCGGCAGGGTGACAGCCCTGAAACCGGGCTTATCGATACCGCGAATCTTTTCAAGTGCCTGGTTGGTCAAAACAGGATGCTGCAGTCTGACCCTCCGGCAGTTCACCTCCGAAGGCTCAAGCAGATCGCCTTCCGTCCCGAGCATGACCATTGTGGAAGTAATAAGCTCCTCCCTGAGAGAATCAATCGGCGGATTGGTCACCTGGGCAAAAAGCTGCTTGAAATAATCATAGAGCAGCTTTGGTTTGTTGGAGAGCACCGCAAGAGGGGTATCATTGCCCATTGACCCGACAAGCTCCACCCCTTTTTCACTCATGGTCTTTATCTGGAGATAGATATCCTCCTGGGTATAACCGAATACCTTCTGTCGGGCGGTAAGGCTGTACTTGTCTTCATCGGGATTTTTCATGGGAGGATGGTCGTCCAGAATATCCATATCAATCATGTTCCGGTCTATCCACTCTCCGTAAGGATGCTCGCCTGCTATGGTTTTCTTGATCTCTTCATCGGATATGATGCGCCCTTCGGCCGTATCGACAAGAAACATGCGGCCCGGCTGCAAACGGTCTTTTTTCAGAATGCGTTCCGGCTCGATATCAAGCACACCGACCTCGGATGCCATGATAACAAGATCATCCTTGGTGATATAGTAGCGTGAAGGGCGGAGTCCGTTCCGGTCAAGCACTGCACCGATCTGCACTCCATCGGTAAAGGTTACGGAGGCCGGCCCGTCCCACGGTTCCATGAGACAGCTGTGATACTCATAGAATGCTTTTTTCTCGGCGGACATGGCACTGTTTCCTGTCCATGGTTCGGGAATGATCATCATTGCTGCATGGGCCAGTGACCGACCTGAAAGCACGAGAAACTCAAATGCATTGTCGAGAATGGCCGAATCGCTGCCGTCCTCAAGGATAACAGGCTTGATGTCCTCAATCGCATCACCGAAAACCATTGAACGGAGGGTTTTCTCCCTTGCGTTCATCCAGTTGACGTTGCCTCTGAGCGTATTAATCTCTCCGTTATGGCTGAGATACCGGTAGGGATGCGCCCTGTCCCAGCTCGGGAAGGTATTGGTGCTGAAACGGGAATGCACCATGGCGATGGCACTTTCCATGTCAGGATCGTGCAGCTCGGGATAAAACAACCCCACCTGCTCGGGAAGAAGCATCCCTTTATAGACAATGGTCCTGCCTGAAAGGCTTGAAATATAGAAGTAATTGCTGCCGAGAAGACCTGCGGTATATTTAACCCTTTTGGTAATACGGCGGCGGATGATATAGAGTTTTCTTTCAAATTCAAGTTCCGTAAGAGTATCCTTTCCCCAGCCGACAAAGAGCTGTTTGACTACCGGCTCTTCAGATCGTGCCGTGTTACCGAGCGAATCATTGCAGGTGGGCACTTTTCTGAACCCGAGAAACTTCTGGCCCTCAGCCTGAATCATCTGACGGCAGATATCTTCGATGGCCCGTCGCTGGGAGATATCAGGTGGCAGAAAGAGCATCCCCACACCGTACTGCTTTTCAGGCGGGAGTTCAATATTTCTTTCCGCACAAACCCTGCGCAGAAACCTGTCGGGAACCTGAAGAAGAATACCCGCACCGTCACCGGTATTCTTTTCACATCCGCAGGCGCCCCGGTGTTTCAGGTTTTCATTTATCTGCAAACCCTGCTCTACAATTTCATGGGACTTGACACCTTTGATATGGGCAACAAACCCTACACCGCAGGCATCATGTTCAAACTGAGGATCATAGAGCCCCGAATTTAACGTTACATTCATATTTTCAGGCACAACTTTTCAAACAGTTTCAAAAAAAGGCGACAGGGAAATCAAAGTGCGGAATATAAATGTTTTTTTATAAAATATCCCACCTGTGCACAATACCGGCAGGACTAAGCCTTAGCCTGACCTGCAACTGCATCAACTGCCTTTTTCAGGGCATCCTGATCACCGAGATAATAGCTTTTTAAAGCTTTGAGGTTGTCGTCCAGCTCATAGACCAGAGGAATTCCTGTCGGGATATTCAAGCCGACGATATCCTCTTCAGAGATATTGTCAAGATATTTGACCAGTGCACGCAGGGAGTTTCCGTGAGCTGCAATAATGACATTCCGGCCTTTCCGGATTTCAGGGGCAATTGTTTCAAGCCATAGCGGCAGAAAACGGTCTACCGTATCCTTGAGGCATTCACTCAGCGGAATCTCGGCCTCGCTTAAAGCGGCATAACGTGGATCCGAACCGGGATAACGGTCATCGCTCCTCTCAAGCGCAGGCGGCGGGGTATCGTAGCTTCTCCGCCATACAAGAACCTGTTCGTCACCATACTTCTGTGAAGTCTCAGACTTGTTAAGACCCTGCAGGGCGCCGTAATGGCGTTCGTTGAGCCGCCAGCTTTTAAAAACGGGAATCCACATCAAATTCATTTCATCAAGAACACTCCACAGTGTCCTGATGGCACGCTTCAGAACCGATGTATAGGCAATATCAAAAACGAACCCTTCCTCCCGAAGGAGTTTACCTGCATGTGCCGCCTCTTTTCTGCCCTGCTCGGTCAGATCGATATCATGCCATCCGGTAAAGCGGTTTTCACGGTTCCACTGACTTTCTCCATGCCGCAACAAGACCAGTTTTATCATAGCTTGATCACCCTTTTGGGAATTATTTATTATTAAGGAGATCCTTTCTTCCCTTTTGATCCCCGTTGATTGGCCTGCAATTTAATATTCTCCGCACCTTTTCTCAAACATCATCCAACCGGAGTGCGCTAAAGTTTACCTCAGGAATGCGGCAGGTTGTTGCAAAGCGTGGGTTTTTCTCGGAATTGTCTGTAGATTTATAAATTGAAATATGATATCTTAAGTAATTTTTGGCGCAGGATAATCAGCAAAAGCAGGTTTTCCAGCGTCCTGGCAGTGGTAAAGAAAGATCTGTAAATGCTCCTATACTGATTAAAAAGACAATGAACGTAGACAATTTCAGGTTACAATTAGGCGGAAAAGAATATGTTCCCATCATTATCGGCGGTATGGGGGTAAATATTTCTACAACCGAACTGGCCCTTGCCGCAGAGAAACTCGGCGGGATAGGCCATATTTCCGATGCCGAAGCCGGATATGTCTGCGACAGAATATTCAATACCACTTTTGTAAGCAGGAAAAGAAAACGCTACATCGACAACATCAACAATCCCGACAAAGCGGAGGTGCATTTCGATCTTGCGGAAGTCGCCGAAGCACAAAAAAAATATATCGCGCACACCGTCTCCCAAAAAACCGGTAACGGTGCCATTTTTCTGAACTGCATGGAAAAACTGACCATGAACGGCGCTATAGAAACGCTGAAGGTCAGGTTATGTTCAGCCATGGATGCAGGCATTGACGGCTTGACCCTTGCGGCCGGCCTCAACCTGCGTACGCTTGATCTTATCCAGGAACACCCCAGGTTCCGCGATGTAAAAATAGGTCTTATTATTTCATCAGTCAGGGCGCTCTCCATCTTTCTGAAGCGGGCGATGCGCCTTGACCGTATGCCGGACTATATCATTGTTGAAGGACCGCTTGCCGGAGGGCATCTCGGTTTCGGACCCGCTGACTGGCACACCTTCGACCTCAGGACAATCTTCACCGAAGTGCTCGACTTCCTGAAAAAAGAACAGCTCAGCATACCGGTCATTCCTGCCGGCGGTATTTTCACTGGCAGTGATGCCGTCGAATATCTCAAGATGGGAGCAGCAGGCGTACAGGTGGCTACCCGCTTTACCATCAGCAAGGAGGCCGGTCTGCCGGACGAGGTAAAGCAGCACTATATCAACGCAAAGGAAGAGGATATCGTCGTCAATATGGCTTCCACCACAGGCTACCCCATGCGGATGCTTACCCAGTCACCTACCCTTCGCTATGCCATAAAGCCAAACTGCGAGGGACTCGGCTATCTGCTTGAAAACGGTGGAAAATGCTCTTATATTGACGCATATTACGCCGCCAGGGCGGAGAGAATTCCTGGCGAACCTCTTTCAGTAAAAGAAAAGACCTGCCTCTGTACCGGCATGGCGAATTATGATTGCTGGACATGCGGTCACACAGCCTACCGCCTCAAGGAGACAACAAACCGTCTTGATAATGGAAAGTGGCAGCTTCCTAAGGCCGAGGATATTTTCCTTGACTATCAGTTCAGCAGCGGCCAATCCATAAAACTCCCGAAACCGGAAGCCATTGTATAGATGATGTTGCGGCAGGCAGAACGAATCTCTCCGACAGAAATCCTTTGCTGACGGCAAAATTCCGTGACAACAAACTGCCGATATGAAAAGAAAAGCACGCTCATTCCTTTATGCCGCACTTCCGGCGGCCACTCTTCTCGGGGTTGTCTTTATCGTCAACCAGTTAGTTGCTGCGGCCCGGCTGCTCGGGGCGCTGCACCCTTATGCAGGAACTCTTTTTCTTCTCTTCAGCGCGGCAGTCATCCTTTATGTCATCTACACGGCGTTCAGTCTTTTTTCTCTCCCGAAACAGGCAGTACTTCCGATGCATGAGAATACGAGGGAGATGGAGAGATATATCGCCTTTCTGGCAGAGCGGACACCGGTTCACCCCATAAACCCTGAGCCGTTAATAATAGAAAAGGATCAGAACTGGATAAGCACGAATTTCAAGTTTCTCGAGGTCGACTCGCTTAACGCCACGAAACAGATCGCCATAAAAAACTTTTTTGTAGGCGCATTTGCCCAGAGTACCTCTTACGGGACGACCACCTCTCTTTTCAACACCCTCAAGGTGGTATGGACGGTTTACACCATTCACCACCGCGAGCAGCATCTCAGGGAGTTCATCACGCTTGTCCGCACCGTCTATGAAAGCCTGCCGCTTTCCGACTTTAAAAAAGAGGAGATCCCGGCACATATAAAGCCGATTATACAGTCATCGTTCAGCAATACGCTCTCTTCGCTGCTGCCTGCAGGAAACCTGCTGACCCCGTTTTTTCTCAACCTTTTTATGGCCGGTTCAACCAACGCCTACCTGACATGCCTTACCGGCATTATCGCAACACGAAACTGCCAGGTCATGACGGAAAATGACAAAAAGGAAATTATTCAGCAAAGCATGACTGACACCGCATTAATGCTGAAAGAGATCGTCAGGGAGTGCAACCCTATCCTGTCGGTCACCATCAGCAAGGCCGTAAAAAATGCCGGCATCGAAAGCCTCGACACCATGGAACCTCCTTCGTCAGGAAGCGGCGGCATGGCCCAGGAATTTGTTTCCCACCTTGCGAGCTCCCTGAAAAATATCATCAGAGAAAACATCTCAACGCAAAAAAACGAAGAGTAACGGCTCTGCCTCTACTGAATCCTTAAGGGCTGCAAGCAATTATCTTGAGGAGTTCCGGCGCAGCTCCCTGAAAAAATCCTGAAGCAGACCGCTGCACTTGTTTTCCATAATACCGCCGAATACTTCAGGCTGATGGTTGAACTGCCGGCATCCGGTCACGTTCATAACCGTTCCTGAAGCGCCCATTTTCGGGTCGTAAGCGCCAAAAACAACTCTTCCGACTTTGGCATTGACTATGGCGCCTGCACACATGGCACATGGTTCCAGAGTGACGGCAATGGTACAGTCATTGAGATACTTGCTGCCCAGTGTTGCCATCGCCGAAGTCAGTGCGATCATTTCAGCATGTGCTGTTGCATCGCAAAGCGCCTCCACCTGGTTATATCCTCTCCCTATAATGTGTCCGTTACCGTCAAGGACAACCGCCCCGACCGGAACCTCCTTTCGCTCAAAAGCCTTGATTGCCTCCCGGAAAGCCAGTTCCATGAAATAAGAAAAATCCATAACTGCTTTTGAATAAAAAGTATTGAGTTTGCAATGACGGGTTTTACCCTGATCGTAATTTTTACTATAATGCAGTTCTTCGTATTACCATTATTCCCTGTGCATTGCAAGTGCAAAATGTTGTCAGTAACCCAAGACCTAACAATATGAACATTCATGAATATCAAGGCAAGGAGATCCTGAGAAAATTCGGGGTGGCGGTGCCGAAAGGAGTTGTGGCTTATTCACCGGATGACGCAAAGGTCGCGGCTGAACAGCTCTTTGCAGAACAGAACTGCCCGGTCGTCGTCGTCAAAGCCCAGATCCATGCCGGGGGGAGAGGAAAAGCCGGTGGAGTCAAGCTGGTCAAATCTTCCGAAGAAGCTTTTGATATTGCCCGCCAGATGATAGGCATGACGCTCGTCACACACCAGACAGGTCCTGAAGGCAAAGAGGTCAGACGGCTCCTTGTCGAAGAGGGCATGAATATTGAAAAAGAGTTTTATGTCGGCATTACTCTTGACCGGTCGACATCGAAAAATGTTTTGATGGTTTCTACAGAAGGGGGCATGGAAATTGAGAAAGTTGCTGAAGAAACTCCTGACAGGCTTCTGAAAATCCAGATCGACCCTCTGTTCGGGATTCAGGGTTTCCAGGCCCGTCAGGCAGCTTTCTTCCTCGGACTTGAAGGCGAACAGTTCCGGAACGCTGTCAGCTTTATATCAGCACTCTACAGCGCCTATATTTCGATTGATGCGGCAATAGCAGAAATCAACCCGCTTGTGGTCACCAAAGAGGGGAAAGTTCTGGCACTTGACGCCAAGATAAATTTTGATGATAACGCACTCTACCGCCACAAGGGTTTCCTTGAACTGAGGGATTACAGCGAAGAGGACCCCCTGGAAGTTGAAGCCTCAAAATCCAATCTGAACTATGTCCGTCTTGACGGTAATGTCGGCTGCATGGTTAACGGTGCGGGACTGGCTATGGGAACCATGGACATGATCCAGCTGGCCGGTGGAAAACCTGCCAACTTCCTTGATGTCGGAGGTTCAGCAAGCCCCAAGACGGTTGAGGAGGGTTTCAAGATTATTCTGAGCGACAAAAATGTCAAAGCGATTCTTGTCAATATTTTCGGCGGCATTGTACGTTGCGACCGGGTGGCGGGAGGTATTATAGAGGCGGCAAAAAAGATCGGCCTTCACCTGCCGGTCATTGTCAGACTTGAAGGGACCAATGCGCCTCTTGCACAAAAGATGCTGGATGAATCAGGACTGAGCCTTATTTCGGCCAAGGGTTTGCGCGATGCGGCACAGAAGGTGCACGAAGCTTTAGCCGCATCCTGATAAAACTTTTCACCGCTTTGTCCGCTTTAACCCCGCTCTCAAAGGTGCGGGGTCTTTTTTTGCAATAAAAAAAGACAGCGAAGAGGAAAATCCCCCCTTCGCTATCCTAATCAACAACATGCCCGGCCTTAATCCTGTCATTCATCAGCCATCTTTACGGTTCAGAATCATCATTCTAAAAACACACAAAAGACCCGACCTGTTGTTGAAACTTCTTACCAAACACACAACACACTAACACTCCTCTGAAAAGACAGGCAGCCACACAACTGCCTTCATTAAGTCAGACGCCCTTTCCTGCAGATTCCTGCGCAAAAAAAAACTTTTTTTTGCTGCACCTGATCAAAATCATACCCGAAAACATCTTGCGTTCGAAAAAATAACTTTTGCACAGCCGGCCCTACTCGAAGCGAAGCGCTTCGAGCGGTTTGAGCTCAGCGGCTTTTCGGGCAGGCCAGAGTCCGAAAAAGATCCCGATCAGCGCTGAAAAGGCAGCGGCAAGAACGACCGACATGAGTGAGGTTTTGACCGCCCAGCCTGCAAAATAGGAGAGGATCAGCGAGATGGCGATACCGGCGAGCACTCCGATACATCCTCCGCTGATGGTCAGACCGACCGATTCAACCAGAAACTGCAGCATGATATCGTTCTTTCTTGCGCCGATGGCCTTGCGAAGCCCGATCTCACGGGTCCGTTCCGTTACCGAAACCAGCATGATGTTCATGATGCCGATCCCGCCGACCACCAGCGAGATGGCCGCTATGGATCCCAGCAGCAGGCTCATGGTCTGCGTCGTGCTGCTCAGCATCTTCTGCATTTCGGTCATGTCGCGGATATTGAACGAGTCGTCATCCTTCTGCAGCCGGTGCCGTTTGACAATCAGACGGCTGATCGCGGTTTTGGCTTCTGCAATCAGCGACGGCTGGCGGACCTCGACAAAGATGCTGCTCAGATAGTCTTTGCCGAGCACCCGGTACATGGCCGTCGTGACCGGAATGATGACCACGTCATCTTCGTCACGGGGACCTGAAAAGCCTTTGGCCGGCGCTATGCCGATAACCTTGAAGTTGATCCGGTTGATCTTGATGGTCCGGCCTATGGGGTTGCTGCTGCCGAAGAGCTCCTTGACCAGCGTCACGCCGATAATGGCGACCTTGTCACGCTTCTGTATCTCGTCGCGGGTAAACCAGCGGCCGACCGTCGGCGTCGCCGAACGCATCACGCCGTAGTCATAGCCGACACCGTCAAGGTTCGAACTCCAGTTCTTGCTGCCGTACACCATGCGGGCGCTGCCGCTGACGACTCCGGTCGCCTGTTTTACCAGAGAGCTCAGCGAGGCGATATCCGTCACATCTTTGTACGTAAAACGGGCAACGGTGCCGGTGCCCTGCGAGGCGCCATGGATGGTGGCTGAGCCGCCCCTGATGGAGAGAAGGTTGGAGCCCATGGATTTGAGCTGCTCCTGCATGGCTGATTTGGCGCCTTCGCCGAGCGCCATCATGGCTATTACCGAGGCGACGCCGACAAGAATGCCGAGGATGGAGAGAAAGGAGCGCATCTTGTTGGCAAGGATGGCCTGGAAGGCCTGGGCCATAAACCCGATAAACCGGCCGTCCTTCCATAATGATCCCGTTCCTTCGCCGTGCAGATTAAACCCGCTCTCCTCTGCGCCGCCGGCCGCTGAAACCTCACTGCCGGCCCGGCGTTCGTCTTTGACAATGACGCCGTCCCTCATGGTGATGACCCGGCCGGCATAGGCGGCGATATCCTGTTCATGGGTAACCATGATGATGGTTTTACCCTGTTCATGAAGGGCTTTGAAGATCTTCATGATTTCGGACGAATTGGTCGTATCGAGGTTGCCGGTCGGTTCATCGGCGAAAATGATCAGCGGGTCCCTGATCAGCGCTCTTGCGATCGCAACACGCTGCTGCTCGCCGCCCGAGAGCTGGTTGGGCATATGATTCATGCGTTCGGCAAGGCCGACCTGACGGAGCCGTTCGATCGCCTCCTGATGGAAATCACCGTTGAGCCCGCTGTAGATATGCGGCAACCGGACGTTTTCAAGGATGCTCATACGCTTGAGCAGATGAAACTGCTGAAAGACGAAGCCTGCGACATTATTGCGCACGCCGGCCTGCTCATCTTCGCTGAGGGTGTTGACATTCTTGCCGAAAATCAGATACTCCCCCTGGTCGGGATTGTCCAGAAGGCCGAGAATCTGCAGCAGGGAGGATTTGCCTGATCCGGAGGCCCCCATGATGGCGATAAACTCTCCGCGCTCGATCGTGACCGAGACGCCGCGAAGCGCCTGAACGGTGCTTTCACCGATCAGATAGGTCCGGTGAACATCGAGAAGTTCAAGCATGGGTCTCATTTTTTCGTCCTGCTCCGCTGCGGCATGAAGGGGTTGGTGCCCCCGCTTTTTGCGGGCAGGACAAACGAAGTGTCCGGAAGCAGCACCACGGAGCTGTCCGTCAGGCCGTTGAGGATCTCGATATGGGTGTCGTCCTGCAGGCCGGTCTCAACGGTGCGGTAGATGAGGGTTTTGCGGTCGCTGCCTTTCTGGGTCACAACCGTTTTGCCGTTCCGGTTCTGGACCGCTGCGACCGGCAGGAGCAGGGCGTTCAGCTTTTCGGTGACGATGATCTCGATGTTGGCGCTCATGCCGGAGCGGAACACGTCGGGAATGCTTTCGGGAATGACGTCAACGGTGTAGATGTTGACGTTGTTCTGCAGATGTGATTCGTAGTAGATGTGTTCGACAAGGCCGTTCAGACGGATTTCCGGGTAGGCGTCAAGGCCGATGACGGCCTGCTGGCCGAGTTTGACCCGGCCGATGTCGGTTTCATCGACGTAGGCCTTGACGATCAGGCGGTCGGAGAGGACGAAGAGCGAGTCGCTGGTGGTGACGGTCTGGCCGGGATCGACGCTGCGCACAATGACCTGACCGTCCATCGGCGCCATGACGGCGGTTTTTTTATAGACGTTGTTCCAGTAGCTCTGTTCGCTTTTCCCCTGCAGCCGGGCGGCGTCAAGCAGCGCGGCCCGTTCGGTCGAGCTGAGCATCGCAAGAACGGTGCCTTTGCGCACGAGCAGCCCTTCTTCGACGAGGATCTCTTCGATTCTGCCGCTGACCGAGGACTGGATTTTCAGCCGGTTGCGGGGTTCGACGACGCCGGTGGTCGAGACTGATGAGCCGATGCGGCCCCGTTCAGGGCGGATCTCATCAAGCTTCTGCTCCTGAGTGCGGCTGGCAGTGATATAATAGAGTGCTGCCGCACCCAGAACGACGAGTGCCACGCCGATACCCCATGCAAGCTTATTGCGCCGGTTCATCAAATCCTCCTCCTTTTGCCTGGATCCATTGTGCCTCGGCAATCAGAAGATCCGCTCCGGCATTGAGATATTCCTTTTTTGCACTGACAAGATTGTCTTCGATAATGACCCAGTCGTTGAAGGTGATGAGTCCGTTGGAGTATTGCGCGTTGGCTATGGTCGAGCGTTCAACGGCCGCATCGAGAAATTGTTTTCGAACGGCAACCATCTGACCGGCGTCCTGAAGATTCTTCCAGCTCTCTTCGAGGATGTCAAAGAGCTGCAGGTAACCGCTCTTTTCCTGGGCGTTCTGCTGGCTCAGGACCGCCATGGCTCTCGATACCTTCGCACGACCGGTTCCGCCTTCATAGATCGGCACGGAAACCGTAACGCCGGCATTCCAGTCCACCGCATCAAGCGGCAGGCGCTCAAGCGTGCCTCCTCTTCCGATCGTGGAAGTGAGGTAGAGTTGCGGGGAAAAGGCGTTTTTGGCGGCGGCAAGATCATATCGGGCGGCTCTGCTCCGGGCGTCAAGTTCCTTAAACTGTGGATTGTTTTTTGCCAGCACGCCAAGGTCGGGTTTGCCGGCGGGCAGCTTTCCGGCCTTGAAGCTCCCCTCGACACTGACAGGCTGATGGCTGTTACGACCGAGCGACGAGGCAAGGGTGGTCTGGGCAAGCACAAGGCCGCGCCGGGCCTGCGAGACTTCAAATTCCGCCTGGGCAAGTGCGGCCTCGGCCTGTCGGAGCGAGCCGATGTGTTCACGGCCGCCCTGGTATCGCAGGCTGATCAATCGAACATTATTGCGACGCCTGGCGGCGATCTCGACGGCAAGAGAGACCAGTTCCTGCGCTTTGAGCAGTTCGGTGAATGCCGAGCGGAGCGCGAATCGGACCGCGGAGGACACGGCCTGGTAGTTGTACCGGGCGGCCTTGATGGAGGCTTCGTTGCCGGCGGCCGTGTTCGACGTTTTGAAGCCGTCAAAAAGAAGCTGCTGAGCCGTCAGCGAATAGGTGATCGCTGACGTGGTGCCGATCCCTTTCTGTGTCGTGCCGCTCTGACGGCCGCTGATGTCAAGGCTGAGCTGCGGCAGCAGCGCGCCGCACGTGATGCGTTTGTCGGCTTCTGCCTGCTGCAGCACCGCAAGGGCCGAATAGAGGTCCGGATGCGCTGAACGTGCCTCGCTGACACACTGCGGCCAGCTCAGACGCTCTTCAGCACGCAGAGGCATCCACAACAGCAGAATTAACAGCAGCAGATTCGGATAGATGCCTATGGCTCTCATTGCAGAATTGTTCCTTCGAACCCTCTAATCATAATTTTTCCTGATACCATACTTTCCATTTTGACGATCATTGCATTCAATCCTTGCGTCTTAAAACATAATCACAGATAAAATAAAGAACCCCTGCGGCGTAACCGGCCGGAGATATCATGAATATCGGAAAATTCACAGACTGGACACAGAAAGAGCCATTTTCACTGTTGTGAAAAATCCTCTTTCTTTTTTTCAGCGCCCGGCTTCAATCATGCGGCGCTGATCCTGCATGTATTATTATAATTTTTTTCCGGCGGCCCCTCTTCCGGTCAAAATCAGTCAGGAAGCATCCTGTGATCTCTTTCGTTCAATAGCGCCATTACAATTTGACAAAAAGAAATAAATGAAACCGGACGGAGGCCGCATTCCTCTCATGAAGCTTTGATGAAATATTGTATCTTTTCCCCCGTATTAAAAATTTTACAGGCTGCCAGTCATTTTCACCAGTTCTCTCTAATATGCTTGAAGCCAGAAACCTTTCCCTCAGCGTCGGAACCAAAGAACTCCTGACCGATACCTCGTTTCGCATTGGAGACAAAGACCATGTCAGTCTTGTCGGCCTTAACGGTACGGGAAAAACGACACTTCTCCGTCTTATAAGCGGCCCTGGTGCTGAAAGCGCTCTCATCACCACCGGCCACTTTCTCAAATCGGCTGATACGACCATCGGTTATCTGCCCCAGGAAATCTCATTTGATGCCGACCTGGAAAAAACCGCCCTGCAGTATGCCCTTCAGGCGAACGCAAGGCTTTATGAACTGGCCGATAAAATAACCCGGATGGAACACGAGCTCGCCCTGCCCGAACAGGATTATGAAAGTGAATCCTACCACCAGCTTATCGAACGCTTTTCCGATGCAATGCACGAATTTGACCATCTGGGCGGCTACACCATGCAGTCCAATGCCGAAAAAGTGCTCGCCGGTCTCGGATTCAGTGAAATTGATTTCCATAAAAAAGTAAAAGCCTTTTCCGGCGGATGGCAGATGCGTCTGCATCTGACCAAACTGCTGTTGCAGAACCCGACCTTGCTGCTGCTTGATGAGCCGACCAACCATCTTGATATCGACTCACTCCGCTGGCTTGAAAATTATCTCCTCAACTACGAGCACAGCTATATCATTGTCTCGCACGACCGTTTTTTCCTCGACAAACTCACCACCAAAACCCTTGAAATCGCCTTTGAGCGCATCAATGAATACAAGGGAAACTACTCCTATTTCGAAAAGGAGAAGGCTGAGCGGTACGAGCTGATGATGGGCCAATATGAGAATGACCTTAAGAAAATGGCGGAGCTCAAAGCCTTTGTTGACCGGTTCCGCTACAAGGCCACAAAGGCACGACAGGCTCAGAGCCGCCTCAAGCAGATGGAGAAGATGGAAAAAAACATGTTCACCCCTGAAGAGGATACCTCACGTATCTCTTTCCGCTTTCCAAAAGCCAACCCTTCAGGACGAGAGGTCATGCGGCTTGAAGGAGTCAAAAAAGCCTACCTTCTGCCTGACGGCACTAAAAAACAGGTGCTCAACAGCATCGACCTGGAGGTAATGCGCGGCGACCGGATTGCCATTGTCGGCTCAAACGGCGCAGGTAAAACAACTTTCTGTAAAATTCTGGCCGGAGAGATCGACTTTGAGGGCAAACTGACGATGGGGCATAATGTTTCCCTTAATTATTTTGCCCAGCATCAAACGGAAAACCTTTCGCAGGACAAAAGCATCTACATGGAGATGATGGACTCCGCCCCCTCGTCCGAAGCACAGAAAAGGGTGCGCGACATCCTCGGCTGTTTTCTTTTCAGCGGCGATGCTGTCAATAAAAAGATCAGGGTGCTCTCGGGAGGCGAAAAATCAAGGGTGGCCCTTGCAAAAATCCTGCTGCAGGCATCCAACCTTCTGATCATGGACGAACCGACCAATCACCTTGACATGCGCTCCAAAGAGATGCTGATCGACTCGCTTGAATACTACGACGGCACACTCCTTATTGTCAGCCACGATCGCTACTTCCTCGACAGCCTGGTCAACAAGGTTGTTGAAATAAAAAACGGCTCTCTGCAGCTCCACCTCGGCACCTATGCCGAGTACCTGGAAACCGCCGAAAAAGCCATTGAAGAAGAACGCAGACTGGAAGCTGCCGGACGTCAGAAAAACACCGCCCAGGCAAAAAGCGCCGAGAAGGAAAAAGAAGAGACAAGAAAGAGTACAGCCGCAAAAAAAGACAAAAAAAGAATCGAAGAGGTAGAACTGAAAATCAACCGCCTTGAGCAGAAAAAAGAGTCACTTGAAACCATGATGGCAACCGAGGATTTCTATAAAAAAAGCCAGGAGGAAACCGTCAGGACACTTGACGGTTATCATGCCCTGTGCAAAGAGCTTGAAGCGCTTTTCAGGGAATGGGAACAATACTGTTCATGAACCCGCCTGAATGTTGTTCATCCCGACCGGCTCGGACGTCATATCGATAAAAGAGAACTCCTGTACTTCTTCGCATTACTAACAATGTCAGTCCGGAGTATATGAAGTAAAAAACAGAATCCGTTATTGTAAAAAGACTTACATCAGGGTTCAGTGTTATCCGGAAGATTGATCCCGTTGGGCAGGGAACCCTGCAGCCATTTTTTAAGAACCTCAGCAAGAAGCTGGGGATCTATGGGCTTTGAAAGATAATCGTTCATCCCTGCCTGCAGACAGATTTCACGGTCCCCCTGCATGGCATGGGCGGTAAGCGCGATCACTGGAATACTGTGGTTGAGTACTCTGGAGAGCGGACTCCTGATGGTACGGGTTGCTTCCAGACCATCCATTTCCGGCATCTGCACGTCCATGATGACAAGATCGTACGGCAGACTTTCAAGCGCTTTGACGGCTTCCGCACCATTTGCCACAACATCGATATGGTAACCGAGTTTACCGAGAATACCCATCACAACTCTCTGGTTAATGCTGCTGTCTTCGGCAAGCAGAAGCCTGAATGGCAGCAGATGACCTTCCACAGGAATTTCAGGCAGAGGAAGGTTTGCCGAAGACGGCAAATGCCCTGCCTTTTGCGGACTGTTCTCAACGCCCGCAAAGGAATCGGTAAAAATAATTGCAGCAAGCGTATCGAACAGATCCGATTGAAGAATCGGTTTTGAAAGACAGGTGGCAAACCCCTTTTCACGGAGGTATTCCTGACTGCACTGACTGCATCTGGGACTCATCATTACAAGAACCGTATCACTGATTTTTTCATTATCCTTTATCAAACTGCTGAGCATAAATTCATTCATATCGGATATTGGCACATCGATCAGTGCAAGCCGGTAAGGCTCTCCGTTTTCGAACGCCCGTATAAGCTCTTCAAAAGCAGGAGCTGTTCCGGATATTTCTTTTACACGGGCTCCCCACGACAGTAACTGCTGACAAAGAACATTGCGGCTGGTTGCATTGTCATCGACGACAAGGATGCGTATCCCGGCGATTGCATCTTTTGAAAACCTCCCGTCATCCACCCTGTTCTTCTGTTTTTTGAAGGGAAGGGTAAACCAGAATTCCGACCCCTCGTTTTCACTGCTTGTTACCCCTATCTCTCCGCCCATGAGCTGAACAAGCTGTCGACATATGGCCAATCCCAGACCTGTACCCCCGAATCTGCGTGTCATGGAGGCATCAATCTGGGTAAAACTCGAAAAAAGAATATCTATTTTCTGCTGTGGAATTCCGATACCTGTATCCCTGACCGAAAAACGAAGCTGAACATCATCATCACTGCAGGAAACAAGGTCGACAAAAACCGATACCTCCCCTTCATGTGTAAACTTGATGGCATTACCGGCAAGGTTATTAAGCACCTGACAGAGTCGTCCGGGATCTCCCCGAAGATACGGGGGGACATCTGGTGAGGCGGCACAGATAAACTCAAGTTCTTTATCCCTTGCTCTTACCGCCATGATCGAAACAAAATCATCAAGTACCCTGCGCAGATCAAAATCAAGTATTTCAAGATCAAGCTTTCCTGCTTCGATCTTTGAAAAATCAAGAATATCATTGATCAGGCTCAGCAGAGACTCCGCACTTGTGAGAACGCCCTGGGCATATACTCTCTGTTCGGCATTCAGCGCAGTATCAAGCAGAAGGCCGGTCATACCGATAACCCCGTTCATAGGTGTGCGGATTTCGTGACTCATATTGGCCAGAAATTCGCTTTTTGCACGACTGGCCGCTTCAGCGGCATGTCGGGAATCAATCAGAGCGGTTTCATGCCGGTGACGGACCTCGGTATTGGTTATGAGCTCGGCAAGAACCCGAAGAAGGGCAATATCCTCCTCACCCCAGAGTTTCTTCTCCCGGACTGCGTCGAAACCGACAAAGCCGAAACACTGCTCAGAGTAGATCAATGGAAAAGTGATCAGGGAAAGAATCCCCTGAGATTCAAGCAGCTTGCGCAGAGAGCTGTTTTCAGCTAATTCGTGAACATCCGGAATGTGTACAAAACAACCCTGAAGATGGCTGGAAATCCATTCCGGCATTGTTGCATTCGGCACATCCTGCAGATTCTGAATTTCAGCGGTAATACCCGGAGCACACCATTCATAGGTATTGCTCATGGTCCCTTTTTCAAAATCATAATGAAACAGGTAGACACGGTCCACAGCTAAAAAATCCCCGACAAGAGCAAGAACCCTGTTGATAGAGTTATCCCGGTCATTGAGCGGTTTATTGACAAAACTGATTGCAAGCTCCATCAGGAGCATCTGAAATGCCGACCTGTGCCTGAGTTCTTCTTCCGATTTTTTACGATCGGAAATGTC
>Ga0268284_1000838_pt1 | contig 18166 bp, 13 predicted proteins | sample saktaG_14_FD_190137 | JGI IMG/M metagenome (GOLD analysis project Ga0268284, IMG submission 190137) | Saline water microbial communities from Sakinaw Lake, British Columbia, Canada - sak_2013_06_06_40m | ecosystem: Environmental > Aquatic > Non-marine Saline and Alkaline > Saline ...
GCCGTTAGCCGCGAAGCTTCCCACCGGCGAGGTGTAGGGCTTGGATCCCGTGCCGTAAACCGGGTGGTAACCGATGGTTCCCGTTTGATAGGATTCGCTGCGCGCATTGTTGAAGTTGGCCAGGCTGTGACTGATCCCATCCCCGTCCGGGAAGCGCTTGCCAGCCAACCCGCCCCGCGCCGCTTTTTCCCACTCCGCCTCGGTCGGCAGGCGATAGCCGTTGGCATTCCAGTTAACCATCGAGTTGTCGAGATCCGCAAGGCCGGCCCGATAGACCGCGGTCAGCGCCTCATCCGTGTAATAGCAGGGTTTGAGCCCGGACTTTTCGGCCACGGCGTTGCACCACTTCACCACGTCATGCCACGTCACCATCTGGACCGGATGATCCGCCGCCTTGCCCTCGCCGGCCGCGAGGTCCGGGTAACCATGTCTCAGGCCCCATGCCCGCACCTCGGCCCACTGTGCCTTGCTTACCTCCTTGGTCTGCATGGCGAAGGCACTCACGTTGACCTTGTGGGGCGGGTTGATGGCGGCTCCATCAAGCGTATCGCCCATGATGAAAGCGCCAGCGGGTATGAGCGCGAAGTCCATCGGATCGGGCGCCACGAACCATTCTTCCTCCTGCTGCTGGATCCGTTCAACCAAGGGGACCGATTCGCCAGGTGCCACGCCCGCGTTTGGGGATGATGGGAGACCGGCGGCTTGCGGATTCGCGCTTTCCTTTTCACGGACCGGTCCGGGTGCGAAAATGCCGGCACAGGTTCCCAGAACCAATTGGTCGCCCGGCTTGAGAACGGCACTTCCCGCTTCCTCTCCATTGACGGTTGAGCCGTTGGTTGAAATGTTATCTTGATAGACGTAACTCTCACCGTGTCGGGTAAACTTGCCGTGACGGGATGAGACCGTGGGGTCCGGCAGAACCAGGTCATTGTCCGGCGTCCGGCCAATGGTGGCGTGATCCACATCCAGATCAAAGAGCAGTTGTTCGCCTGATGACAGGGTGAAGGACAGGTGCGGCATGGCTTTTGGGGGCGTTCACTTTTCCATCAATGGATCAAGGGTGTATCCAGCAAGGCAGCTCATCCCTGAAGCACCCTGCAGCGCAGAGTAACCAGCCCGGTCGTTCATTACAGCAAAAAAATCCGGGAGCGACGCCCCCCCGGAGGCGGATTTTTTTGCACGGGTTTCCGGCGGGCGACGCCAAGGGCCGTGCGCCCTTGGATCGCAACGGGTTTGGGAAACAGGGCATCCACCTGATGCAACCTTTCCCGTCCAAGGGGACCCGTCTTCGCTGCGCTATGACGGGGAACCAAGCCCCATGGCGCGGGTGAGTCGCACCGTCAACTCACCGCCCGCAGCCATTTGCCGGCCACGGTTGCGAGGTCGAGCTCGGGTGTTAGGCCGGCGCTGAAATAGCCGGTCTCGAGTTCGGCGATCTGCTGGTCGAGGGCGGCGCGCTCGCCTGCGCCGAGGCGGGTGGCGTGGTGCTGTTGGATGCGGCGCAGGAAGGCCACGGCGGTGAACGGCGTGAGCTGCGCGGGCACGGCCAGGGCCTCCGCCGGGGCGAGGGCCTTGGCTTGCCGGCGGCGCAGGAACAGGAGCAGACCCAGCAGCGCCGCGCCTAGCAGGCAGAAAATCGTCACGTTGCGCAGGCCATTGCTCACTTGGTTGGACAGCAGCACGCCGGCGGCGGCCTGTTTGGCATCCACGGTCACCAGGTCGGCGTCCTGATAGTGTTTGGTTTCCACGCTGGCGGGCTGGATGCCGGGCTTGAGGGCGGGGAACCTGAAGGTCACGTCGCCGCGAAGGTCTTTCTGGCGGCGGTAGGTGAGTTGCCAGTTGCGGTCCGCCTGTGGCGTTTTCCGGCTGCCGTCGCTGACAAACTGCGTGACGGATAGATTGCCGTCCACGGTCTCGAGGTCAAAACCCTCGCGCCGGCACTCGAACATCTCCGCGAGTGACGGGATGACGCCCTGGCCGCGCGCCTGGATTTCCACCACCACCTTGCCGTCTTTCCATTCGCGCTCGTCCATGGTTAGAGTGAGCGCGAGTTCGGCGCACGGCCGCGGGTCCACGGCATCGTCCTTGGCATCGAGCGGTTGCAACTGCGACATCACGGGCAGCACAACCTGACCCGGTTGATCGACGAAATCCATATCGATCTGGATCGACGGGATGCGGTCCACGGCGGCGTTTTTGGCCCGCAACACGGCGTATACCAGCGGGGTCTCAACCCAGCCGTCGCGCGGCAGATCGATGGTTTTGACGGCCGCGTCGTGGAAGGTGAGCGAGATCACTTCGAAGGTTTCGTCGAGCGCCGCGTGGATGTTTTTGGCGAAGTCATCGCGGAGGGTTTGCGGACCCGGGTTGGGTTGGCCGCCCATCATGCCCATCATGTTGCGTTGCTGATTGGCGTTCTGGATGTATTTGCCGAAGCCGCCGCCTTCCCGCAACAACTGCCGCGTGGCCTCGAGACTGATGAAAACCCCGAAGGCTTGGCTGTGGCCGACACGCGTCGGGCCGTCCACCGTGACGCGCAACTGCACTTCATCGAGCAACTCGCGGTAATAGTTCAGCGAGGCCATGGCGGTTTTCGCGGCGGGGTGATCCTCGCCGATCACCTTGAGGCCGGAACTGATGAAACGCTGGCGGACATTGGCCGGAACTCGCGGAAACAAGTCGCCGAGCATCTTGCCGAAAAGTTCCAGATGCTGTTGCGCCGCGTCGCCGGGCAGCGCGCGCAGCGCGTCGCCGATGGATTGGAGGCCTGGGTCGGTGCGGGCGGTGGAGGTGGTGAGTTGTGATAGGTCACTGGCGCCGAGCATCACGATGAACCACGCCTGATAGGGATCAATCGTCCACTGGCCGCGAGGCAGGGTGGGTAGTTTGGCGGCATACATTTCCGCCGCCTTGCGGAAACTGGCGAACGCCTCGTCCCGCAGGTTGACATATTCGGAGAGCTTCACCTGGCGGTCGAACTCGTATTGTGACACGTCAAAAAACAACTGGCCGCGGGTGATGAAGGCGGCCCAGTCGCCATCCTCGGCGTGGATGCCGCGCTTGGCCAGTTCCAGGGTGGTGCGATAACCGCGTGAAACCTCGTCCTTGGTTTCCTGTTCGGTGCGGTTGGTGCCCGCCTGTTGCTGGGCCTTGGGATCGCGCCATTGCTCCTGCAAGCGGGAACGCATCCCTCCTAACAGATTTAGCAGCTCGGCGCGGACCATTTTTTCCGGCGGGCCGAAAATCGCCTCGATATCCTCGAGGCGGTACACCTCCGCGCCGCTGTGCAGCGTCATGAACGACTGCACCACCAGCGCCGGATCAATGGGCTCGGGCGAAATTTCGCGGAGTTGGGCGAGCAGCGTCTTGAACTGCTGGATGTTCTGGTTCTGGCGCAGGCGCGTGAGCGGGATGCCCGAGCCGGCCTGTTGCATCTGCGGCGGGATATACATGCCAAAAGCGCGCATTTGTTTGATCTGATCGCTTTCGGCGGGCTTGGTGCGTTTGCTGACCCAGCCGGCGAGCACGTCCTGGCACAGATCGCGTTCGAGACCAGGGTGTGCTTTCACATAGTCCTTGAGGATGGCGATGTTTGCCTCCTTGGGCAGCAGGATGTTCACCTTGAGCAGGGTCAGTTCCACGCGCTGGGCCAGGCCGGGATTGAGCCGGCCGAGAATTTCGCGCGGCGGCGCGGTTGTTAGAACCTTGTCGGTTGGCAGTGATTTGACCTCGTTGTTGCGTTGTCCGCCATACCGGTACATGATCATCATTTGCTCGGCCTGGGTCAAATCCAGGGCCACGGCACCGCCGGCGCGGTAACAGGCCTCGGCCTCGCCCAGCCAGTTCATCACCAGCACCGCGACGATCTCGGGCAAGGGGCCTTCCATGTCCACCAACGCCTGGAGCAGCAGATTCTGGGTGCCGAGGCTGGCGGCGCGGGCCTGCAAATCCTTGCCCTTGGCGGCAGCCTGGCCGAGTTCGCCGATGATGGCGATGAGGTCGGCGAGCGTGGCGGTCTGCTTGAAGAGCTGTTCGCGGATGAGTTTCTTCGCCTCGGCCGCGTCGAGCGCGGGCAGCAACTGCACGAGACGGTCCATCGCCAGGCGGAACTGCGGCCGGGTATAATTGCCGAAGCGCGAGTTCTTCATCAGATAGGCGCATAATTCCGCCGCGTGCTGCAACTGCCGTTCATCGCGCTGCGCGATGCCGGTCTGGGTGAAGTATTCCATCGCAAAAACCAGTTGCATGGTGTCCGCATCCGCCCACTCGGCGTTTTTCAAGGGCAGGAACGGTGCCGCATCGGCGATCCATCCTAACGACGATAGCAGTTGCGTGGCGAGGCTGCGTCCTTCGGGGGTGGTGCCGCCAAGACCTTTCCAGCCGCTCTCTAACCGCGAAAGCAAGGTGTTCTTGCCGCCCGCGCCCAGCGCGGTCTTCACCAGCGTGGAAACCGCCGGGATATTCTCTTCGCGCAGATTGCCGGGCGCGGCGTCGATCACCGCGTAAAAATCCTCGCTCAACAAGGGCGCGGATTTGGCCTTGGGTGGGTTGCGCTCCGGTTGCTGAGGCCCTTGGTAATTGGGATCGCCAGGATTGTTAGATCCTGGCGGGGCTGGTTTCAACACCTCGCCCACCGCGATGGAATTGCCCGCGAGCGCGTCGAGCAACCGCGCGTAGCCCGCCGCGGCGTCCTCCGGCGGCAGGGCCGCGAGCGCGGTGCCCACCCCCGCCCAGTCGCCGAGCAGCACGGCCATGCGGAAACTCTCCGCCTCGGTGGTCTTGCCGCTCTTGCGCCGTGCGCGGGTGGCGGCTAACAACTCCTCGGGCGAGCGGTCAAAACTCATCGTGCGCAGGGCCGCCGCCAGGCTCTCGTCCACAGGGGCGGAGGCGGGTGGCGCGGTGTCGGTGGCCGGTGGTGTGACAGCGGTTGCTGGTGTGTCGGTGGCGGGTGGTGCCACCGGGCCGGGGCTCTGCGCCGGGCTCGCAACCACCGTTGCCAGCAGTACGGCGGTGAGGATCAGCCGCGCGTTCTTTTGGTTGAAATGCAATGTTGTCTTCATGGAATACTGTTGGTGTGTTAGATAGCGCTCAAGATCCTTCGCCGGGCTGGAAGCGCTGGGTTCCGGCGCCGGGAGCCGGTTCGTTTTCCTCGCCCTCGCCGATGCCGGGTTGTTTACCCTTGCCACGTTGGCCGCGGCGTTTGCCCATTTGCTCGCTCAATCCCTGGGCGCCCATCTGTTGGCCCTCCTCGGGCAGCGGTTTGGCCATCAATTCGTAAAGGCTCATGCGCTGGAGCAAGACGGCGGCTTCCAGGTTCTCCTGTTGGGTGACGGCGTAATCCTTGGCACCCTCGCCGGAACTTTGTTCGGTGAGCAAACGGAAATTCTGCCGCGCCAGTTCCGCTTCCTCCATCCATAACTCGCGCCGCGCCCCTTCCAAGCGCATCACCCAACCGGCGTAATAATGGATGCGTCCGGCCAACTCGCGCGCATCGCGGCGGAACTCCACCGGCATCGCCGAAAATCCCGTATCGTTGACCACCTTGTCCATTTGGTCCATCGCGGCGACCGCGTCGCCCTGCCGGTAGCGCGTGCGAACCTGCGCCAGATCAAGGCGCAACTTCACCTCCGGTTCGCCGCTGCCGACGCACTTGGCCGCGTCGCGATACAAACGGTCCGCCTGCTGCCAGTTTTGCTGCTGCTCGAGCGTCTGCGCCTGGACGATGAAAGAATGCGCCTTGTCGCGAGCGAGCCATTGCTGGCCGCGACCGAAATGCAGCACCACCACCGGCAAGGGCAGCAACAGCCAGAGCAAAACCAGATACTTCTTCATGAGGTCACCCCCGTGTTTTGATAGATATCAAGTGCCGCAGGAGGATGGGCTTCCAGCCTGTCTTGGCCGGCGGGCTTCCAGTCTGGCGGTTCATTGGCGGACAGGCTGGAAGCGCTGTCTGCCCTCACAGGCTGGAAGCCTGTTCTCCTATCATCCGCATCGGCCGGCCCGACCGCTTTCCACGCGCTGCCGAAATACTCCAGCAGCAGCGGCAACAGGCACAGCAACGCCGCCGACATTCCGAGCACCGCCAGCGCCACCAGACGCCGGTCCGTCCGCCACTTCGCGGCCCGCGGGTCATCGGCGGTGAGTTTGAGCAGCGCGTCGCTGGGGATCTGGCGGGTGTTGGTGTCGAAGTATTTACCGCCCAGGCGGCGGGCAAGTTGCGAGAGGGTGGCGGTGTCCTGGCGTGACAGGTGGCCGTCGATGAACGTTCCGCGTCCCGGATCACCCACTCCGGCGACAAGCACTTCCGCCACCGCCGAGGGCATCGGCTGGAGTCCCGCGGGCGGCACGCTGTCGCCATCGGATATCACTAACAGCGTGGCGGATTTGCGCGGCCAGTCCTTGATGAAATCACCCACCTGGTTGAGCGACTTGAGCAAGTCGGTCTTGCCCGGCTTATAGGTATAATAAAACGGCACATCCGCCGCGAAATGAACCATCAGCTCGCGGTCCTGGCATTCCCGCGCGAGCATCCGCGCCTCGCTATAGAAACTCGCCGCGCTGAAGCGCACGTTGTCGCCGGGCACGCGGTTGAGCACCGATTTGAGAACCTCCGCCGCGCGCACGGCCCGCCGCTGCTCGCCGCTTTCGCCGGCGTCGGCGAGCTGCATCGAGGGCGACACATCTAACATAATCATGAGATGTCTGGTGCCGGCGGCCTGGCGGTCGCGGTCGCGTGACAGGTTGTTATATGCGATGAGCGTGATGAGCGACCACACGCAGCCCGCCAGCGCCAGCACGCGCAACGGCGGCGCGAGCCTGGTCCAGCGGCGCGGGTGCCCGGCCGGGCCGAAGGCCAGGCGGCTGAGACGCGCCACGCGCCGCGCATGGAGCCATTCGCCCGCGGCGGCGAGCACCGCGCTGCCGGTGGCGGCCCACGTTGCATAGGTGATGATTTCCTCTTGAGTCATGGGTTTACCAGGGGGTGTAACGCAGGCCCAGCAGCGCCAGGCCTAACAGCAATGCGGCGCTTAGACCTGCCACCGCCAGCGGCGCATAGTCATCGACCCAGTCGGCTGTGACCTGTTTGAATTTGGCCTTTTGCATGCCGTCGATCTCATGGAAGACGGTGGCCAGCGCGGCGTTGTCACCCGCGGTGAAAACCTTGCCGCCGGTGGCCGCCGCGATGGTATGGAGCCCGCCCACACCCATGCCGCCGAAATCATCCGAGCCGATGAGCACGCTGAACACGCGGATTTTGCGCGCCGCGAGTTCCTCGGCCACGGCGCGATCGCCGCCGTTTTGGAAATCGCCGCTGCCGCCGTCGGTGATGAGCACCACGGCGCGGTCGCCCTCGGCCACTCTGACGAGTTCATCGCTGCAACCGCGCAGCGCGTTGGCGATGAGCGTGCCGCCCATCCAGGCAGGCATGTTGTCCGGCCTCACATACTTGGTGGCGTTGATGATGGCGGAAAGTTCCTTGGTTGGCGGAATCCAGTGGACATATTCCGAGCCGAAGATGGTGAGGCCGAAGGCGTCGCCCTTGCGGAAGGAACAGAATTGTTTGGTGGCTTCCACCGCGGCCTGGAAGCGCGTGCCTTGCTGGCCGAAGGGCACGCCCATCGATCCGGAAACGTCCAGACAGATGATGATATTGTTGAGCACGCGTTCGTCGAGCGGCGGCGCGGGCTGGCGCGGACCGGCCAGCATCAGCACCGCGGTGGCAAGCAGCACGGCGGGTAAATTACCTGCTAGATTCACCAGTGCGCGCAGCCACCGGCCGTCACGCTGCTGGCCGTGGTCGAAGGGCAGCACCAGCGGATGTCCCCGGCGCACCCATTGCCAGAAACCCCATACCACCGGCAGGGCTAACAGCCAAAGCAGTTGCGGATGGTGGAAGCTCATGCCGCCACCTCCACGGTTGCCACCACCGCCAGCCAGCGATAGGGTTCTAACAATCCGGTGATTTCGCCGCGGGTCGCGCCGCCGGGGCGGTGCAGCCAGCGTTCCAGCGCGCGGAGCAGCGCGCCGGCTTCGGGGTGGCGTTTGAGCTCGGCCAGGGCGTCGGCCATGCGCTGGTCGGGCAACGCGAGTTTTTCGCGCCAGTAACCGGTCATGAGGCGTTCGAGTTCGGCCTGGCCATCGGCGGTTAGAGTTCCCGCGGCGGCGGCTTCCACCAGCGGCCGCATGCGTTCCGCATAGGTTGGCGGTGCCACGCTCACCACCGGTGCGGCAACCACCTTGCGTTTGCGCCCGAACCAGGCGAAGGCGGCGATGCCGGCGACCCATAGCAACGCGAGGAACCCCAGGAACACCCGGTAGCCGCCGAACCACGGGAACGGCCGCGCCACATAGGGATTGAGCGCGCCATCGTGATCGGCCGGCAACGTCGAGCGGACGCGCACCATCTCATCGCCGATTTCCTTGGCGGGGCTGCCGTCAAGGCGCACCAGATAATTATCTAACCGATAGTCTCCGGCTTCGAGGCCGATATAGTGGAAATCGTAGGTGAAGCGTCCGCCGGCGGCGGGGGTGACCTTTTCCACGCGCAGAATGAGCGGCGTGCGGTCATCGAGAGGGCGCGGTTGGTAATCGCCGCGGGCAAGCGTCACGGAAACATCACCCTCGATGCCGATCACCCGGGAGCGCTCGGCGTTGGAAGCGGCGGAGGCAAGGGTGGTGAGGAGTGTTAGAAATAGAGCCGGCAATAGCTGGCAAAGGTTTCCCGGCCAAAGGTAGCGCCACCTCGATGAGGCGGCAGCCAAAGAGTGGGCCAAGAGATGCCCAAGGAATGCCGGAAGGTCTGACCTTGGGAAGACCTTGGGCTCTCCTTTGGCATGCGCTCTCATCGGGAGCGCGCCACCTTGGATGCTGCCTGCAGATGCCCCGGTCATCCCATCCTCCTGGTGCGTTTGCGGCTCTTGAGAAAATGGCGCAGGCGCGGCACGATCGGTTGATCGGTCGGCAGGCGCAGGTAATCCACCCCGGCGCTGGCCAGCGTGTGGGTTTCCTCGCCGGTGAAGAAACGGGTGCCGCCGTGGGCGACGAATTCGCGGCCGGTTTCCGCCTCGACGGCGCGGAAGATGCCGCCGTGGGTGTGGCCGCGTTCGGCGGGATCCTCGAGATGCAGCACGGCGCAATCGTGATCGTGGGCCATGAGTTTGATGGCGGGGATGGCATCGGGGTCATGCAGATCGCTGATGACCATGAACAGACAGCGTTGCTCGACGCGCGGGATGAGTTCGCGAATGCGCTTGCCCAGCGTGGTGCCCTCCACAAAGCGGTAGTGGCGGAGCTGGTGGAGCCACTGCAGGATCGAGTTGCGGGCCAGCGAGGGCGTGTGGTGCAACTCGCGCTCGCCCACGGTCATCAGGCCCACCGGGTTCATGTGCTCGACGGCGGCCAGCGCCAGGCCGCCGGCAAGCTGCACAGCCCAGGCGTATTTGCTCAGCGTGCGCGAGGTGACGCACATCGAGGCCGAGGTGTCAACTAACAGATAGACCGGCATTTGTTTGGGCGCCTCGTATTCCTTGACGTGGTATTTGCCGGTGCGGCCGGTGATGCGCCAATCGATGAACTTGACGGGGTCGCCGCTCTGATAGAGGCGGGACTGGACATACTCGATGCCCGCGCCGAGGAACGGCGAGCTTTCCTGGCCATAGCTCAGGGCGTTGGCGAGCCTGCGCACGGCAATCTCGAATTGCCGCGCGTCGAGCGGATCGTGGGTCAGGTGCCCGGTGGCGCGCATCGTTGGATCAGCCGAGTTTTTGTAACAATTCCTCCAGGACCCGTTCGGGTTTCCGGCCTTCGGCGAGGGCTTCGTAGCTCAGGCGGATGCGGTGGAGCACGACGTCCTCGGCCAGTTCGAACAAATCCTCGGGCACGACATAATCGCGCTCCATGACGAAGGCGCGGGCGCGGGCGGCCTGGACAATGGCCAGTCCGGCGCGCGGCGAACAGCCGAGTTCGATGCTCGGGTGGCTGCGCGTGAGTCTAACGAATTCGACGGTGTGTTTCATGAACACCTCGCTGACATGGACGGCCTGGACCTTTTCCATCGCACCGACGAGGTCGGCGAGGTGGCACACCGGTTCACCTGCGATCATGTCGAACGCGGTCTTGGGCATGGCACCACCCTCGACGCGCTTGAGGCCCATCTTCAATTGCCGGCGCAGCACCTCCTCCTCCTCGGTGGTCGTCGGATAGTGCAGACGGTGGCAGAGCATGAAGCGGTCGAGCTGCGCCTCGGGGAGTTCGAAGGTTCCGGCCTGTTCGATGGGGTTCTGGGTGGCGATGACCAGAAACGGCACTGGCAGCGCGTAACTCGCGTTGCCGATGGTGCACTTGCGCTCCTGCATCGCCTCTAACAACGCGCTCTGGACTTTCGGCGCGGCGCGGTTGATTTCGTCGGCTAACAAGAGGTTGGTGAACACCGGGCCCTGGTGGGTGCGGAACTTGCCGCTGGTTTGGTCGAGAAGTTCCGAGCCGATGATGTCCGAGGGCAGCATGTCGATGGTGAACTGGACGCGGCTGAATTTCAGATCCACGGCCTTGGCCACGGCGTTGACCAGCAGCGTTTTGGCGGTGCCCGGCACGCCGAGCAGCAGCAAATGGCCGCCGGTGAGCAGCGCGATCATCATGCGCTCGACGACGACGTCCTGGCCGACGACAACCTCGCCGACGCGCTCGCGGACGGCTTGGACAAAATGGGTTTTGGATTCAATCATGGGATGGGGTGGTTCGATAGGGCGGAGTGGAAATGCGGTGCAGCGGGTGTTAGGGTGGCGGCGACCATGGAGGCAGGCGTGGCGATTAACGGGATTTTTCAGTCACCACGTCTTCCGGCAGATGATTTTGCTGGTAAGCGTCGAGCACGGCCTGCTGGCGCGGCGCATCTTGTTTGGGTGCGAGGGCGACGGCCTTGGTCTGGAGACCCACGGCACGGGGTTGGTCACCGCGCAGGAAGGCGACGCGTGCCAGGGTGGCCAGTGCGGTGGCTTGCGGGTCGCCGCCGGCAGCACTCACGGGCGTGGCGATTTTCTCAGCGGCGGCCAGCAGGGTGGCATTCGGGTGCGCTTGCTGCACGAGGCGCGAGGCGATGGCGTTGTGCACGGCGGGGTTGCCCTTGAAGTCCTCGCCGAGAAGCTTGGCGAGTTGCAGCGCATCGGCGGTTTGTTGCCGGGCTAACAGCAGGTCAAGGTTGATCAGGCCGCCGATGTCGCGGAATTTTTCCGTGAGGGTCTCCTGCAACTCGGCAACGGTAGCCTCGGCTTTGTCCCAGTCGCCGGCACGAATCTCGGCCTCGGCGCGGCGGGCCAATTCCTGCGCTTTGGCGCTGGGTGCGGTGGCCGTATCGCTTGGGCGCGCGATGGCAACGGTTTTGTCGGCCGTGGACGGTTCCGCGAGCAAGGCTTCCAGATCCGCCTCCTTGACCGACATCGGATGAGTGATCGCAGCGATGCGTCCCTGCTTGTTGATGATAAAGGCGCAGGGAATGCCGTTCTGTTCCGCCGCGGCGAGCCAAGCCTGGGCCATGCGCCCGCGCCCGCCATCGGACTTGTCGTCGGTGGCCACGCGGTAATTCATCTTGCCCGCCATGCTCTTGACGAAGGGTTCGACGAGCGAATCGTCATTCTCCAACACATTCTGGCCGATGACCACCAGGCCCTTGTCCTTGAAGCGCTCGTGGAACTCGTTGAGGTGCGGAATGGAGGCCTTGCACGGCCCGCACCAGGTGGCCCAAAACTCAACCATGTAAACCTTGTCGCCTTCGAATGCCGTCACCGCCTCGCCCTGCAACCACCGGCCGACCTGCAGTTTGGGCGCGGCATCCCCAACTTTGAGCGCACCCAAACCCGGCTGCGCGCCAAGCACCGCTGCCACTGCTACAAGCATCCTGAAAAATCCGGAGATGATTTTCATTTGGAGATGAAATTCCATGGGCTAGAGGGCGGTTGGTGGTGAGTCATTGGCGGTGGCGGGCGGTGGGTCCGGCCGTGCACGGAAATCCGCAGGCGCAACCGCACGTGCCTGATGAAATATCATCCCATCGCGCAGGGCAATGGCTATTCAGCGAAATCGTTGCCCAATTCGCGAATTGAGGGGATGTGTCGCCCGTGGGTTGTGGCAGGCGGAAGGAGCGGCCAAAATTCACTTGAATTTACGCTTTCCGCAGCGGCACAAATGGGAATACTTCGCCCCGGCCCCCGGGTCGCACGCCGGCTTAGCTCAGTTGGTAGAGCAGGTCATTTGTAATGATCAGGTCAACGGTTCGAGTCCGTTAGCCGGCTCTCCTATCAAACCATGACTTGGTGAAACCCATGGTGGTCCAATCCAATGTCTGTCCTCCGATGACCAAGATCCGCGTGCTTTCTGATATTCTTGCCAGCCAGGTGGCGGCGGGCGAGGTGGTTGAGCGCCCGGCATCGGTGGTCAAGGAGTTGGTGGAAAACAGCATCGACGCCGGCGCCCGCGAAATCCGCGTGGACATGGATCAGGGTGGCGCGGCGCTGATCCGGGTGAGTGACGACGGTTGCGGGATGTCGCGCGAGGACGCGTTGCTCTCGCTGGAACGCCATGCGACGAGCAAACTGCGCACCGCGGGGGATCTGGCGGCGATTCGGACCTTGGGGTTCCGGGGCGAGGCAGTGCCGAGCATCGCGAGTGTCTCGCGCTTCCGCATGGTGACGCGCGAAGCCGCCGCGGTGGCCGGCACGGAAATTCTGGTAGATGGGGGGAAAATCCGCGACGTGCGCGAGGCCGGCTGTGCTCCCGGCACGGTGATCGAGGCCAAGGCCTTGTTTTTCAACATGCCGGCGCGGCGCAAATTCCTCCGTGCGGAAAGCACCGAGGCCGCGCACGTCGAGCACCAATTGCGCTTGCACGCGCTGGCCGCGCCGCAAGTCCGGTTCCGCTTGCGGCGCGATGAGCGCGAGGTGTTTGATTTGCCGCCCGCGGTGAAGGCGCTGGACCGGGTGCGGCAGTTGTTAGGGACGGAGTTGGCGCGCGAGTTGATCGCGCTGCCGCGCACCCATGGCAACGGGATCTCGGTGGAGGGATTTGTGTTGCCAGCCACGCATGCCCGCAAAGGGCGGCGGCACCAATGTGTGTTTCTCAACGGCCGCCCGGTGGAGGACGCGGTGATTTCGCGGGCGCTGGCCGAGGGCTTCCGCGGTGCGGTGGCGGAGGGTTTGCATCCGGCCGCGTGGTTGTGGCTCGATCTCGAGCCCGCGCTGGTGGATGTGAACGTGCATCCGGCCAAGCGTGAGGTGAGGTTCCACCGGCCGCTGGAGGTGCGTGAGGCCATTCTGGAATCCGTGCTGTCAGGCCTGCGGCCACCCGCGCCCGTGGTGCCGCAGCGCACGCAAGCACCCGCGCTGCAACCGGGTCCCGCCGCCGTTGATCTAACGGTTCCGGTGCCGCCGCCACTGGTGACCGGCTTCCGTGAACCTCAAGCGATGCTTCCCGAGTGGCAAGCCTCACCGCCCGTGCCCGCCACACCGGAGCTGGCGGATGCCACGCCCGCGCGGGGTGGGGGCGGGCTGGATTTCCGCATCCTCGGGATGCTGCACCAGCGGTTCGTGGTGTTGGAGAGCGCGGATGGTCTGGTGCTGTTCGACCCTAAAGCGGCCAAGGAACGGATTTTTTATGAAACCCTGCTGCGCCAGCGGGTAGCCACCGCAGCCAGCCAGGGACTGTTGGTGCCGGTGCTGCTAGAACTGGATCCGCGGGATCTCGATCTCCTGCTGCGCGAACGCATCGCGCTGGCGGACGCCGGCATCGAGGTGGAGCCCTTCGGTGGCAATACCGTGCAAATCCACGCCTTGCCGGCGTGTCTGGGCATCGAGGATCCACGGCCGTTTCTCGGCGGGTTGTTAGACGAGTTGCTGCATGATCCGGCCGCGGGTGCCGCGCGCTTTGCCTTCGAACGCCTGGCACGTTTGCTCGCGAAGCGGGCGGCGCTGCTGGTGGTGCCGCGACTGGTGGAGGCCCGGCCATTGCTTGCCGAGTTGTTCGCCTGCGAGTTGCCCTATTGCACGGCTGACGGCCGCCCGACCCTCACTGAATTCGGCTTGCGCGAGTTGGAACGCCGGTTTGGCATGCTTCAAAGGTAGTGAAAACCAAGTTATCCTGCCGGTGGTTCACAGGCGCTTGAGTCATGTCCTATCTGCGTTTGTAGGAACCATCGCCCACGGACAGGACTTCGAGCCGCACGGATGTTAGACCGTGGTCGTAGAACCCGAGTTTTTTGGCGGCGCGGGGGGTGACGTCGAGGACCCGGTTGGGAATGAAGGGGCCGCGGTCGTTGATGCGGATTTTGACGGATTTGCCGTTTTTCAGATTGGTGACCTTGATGAGGCAGGGGAGGGGAAGGGTTTTGTGGGCACCGGTGAGGTGCCACGGCATGACCTTCTCGCCGAGCGAGGTGGTGCCGCGTTTCAGGCCGAAGAAACTCGCTTCGTTGTACCAGGAACAGGTGCCGGTTTGCTTGAAGTTCAGCGCGGCGTCCACGCTCATCGGTTGATAGTTCTGGCCGCGCACGGTGTAGGCACGGGTCATGTAGCCGGCATGGCCTCCAGGATAGGCGCAGGATGCTAACAGGGAGAAACCGGCAAGTACGCTGGTGCTGAAGATTTGCCGCAGGAAAGTCGCGAAATTCATGCGCTTGGGCAGGGCGGTAGGGAACCTCCGCCACGGCTTAGGACTTGCGTTCACGGATGACCTGGAGGGAGGAGGCCACCTTCTCCTTCAATTCCTTGCCGGGCTTGAATTTCACGGCGGCGCGGGCCGGGATGCGCACATCCGCGCCGGGGTTCTTGGGATTGCGGCCGATTTTAGCTTTCATTTCGCGGACCTGGAAGGCGCCGAAATTGCGCATGACCACCGTGTCTCCCTGCGCCAGGGATTCGGTGATTTCATCGATGAGGGTTTGGATCACTTCAAGGACGCTTTGCTGGGTGAGGTCGAGGCCCTTGTTTCCAAGTTGGTCGGTGATTTTGATGGCGAGTTCGCGTTTGGTGATGTTGGCCATGGGAAAGGGAACGGTAGGAATTCGGGATGCGGGCGGATTGAATGATGAAGAGAACCGGTTTGTCCCGTCCAAAATCGATTAATTTGCAGTGATTTAGGTCGCGACGTCCGGGCGGACTCGCTGGTTGAGGCCACTCATGGCCCCTTTGGTCTGGAGCAATGTCAAGGTGGCGCGCTCTCGATGAGAGCACAGGCCCCAGGAAGTGCATAAACCAAGCCGTCACGGTTATTCTTGGGTTACCCGTTGTCATCCCATGATCTGCGGCCTCAGCGAGGCTGCGCTACCCTTGTCAAGGTGGCATGGCAAGAACTGCCGCAGTGGTGCGGAAGTGGAACTTGGCCGCTTTGCCGAGCGCCTCATGGCCGTGGCGCGCCACCAGGTCACGGCCGGCTTGGACGACGGCGTCGGAGGCGCCGAGCGGGAGTTTGATGCCGCAGGCGGTCGAGGTTTTGTCGATCCAGTCGATGAATCGTTCGCGGGCGAGGATGGAGGCGGCGGCGACCGCGGTGTCGGATTCGCCTTTGGTGCGTTGTTCGAGTTCGAGGGTCAGGCCTTTGTCGCGCAGGGCGCGCTGGAGGACTTGCGGACGGGCGAACTGGTCGCTCAGCGCACGCGGGCAAGCCGGTCGGGCGGCGGCGAGTTTTTCGATGACGCGGGCATGGCCCCAGGCTAACAGGCGGTTGAGGTTACCGAACGAGGCGTGCATTTCGTTGTAGCGTTCCGGGCCGATGGCGATGACCTCGGTGGTGCAACCCGGGGTGGCGCGGATGGCGGCGGCGAGTTGGCGGATGCGGGCGGCACTGGTGATGCGCTTCGAGTCCATCACGCCGGCGTCGATCAAGCGCCGGGCGATCGCGGCGTCGGTGTATGCCCCGGCGATGACCAGCGGCCCGAAGAAATCCCCCTTGCCGCTTTCGTCGATGCCGAAGTGGGGCGCGAACTTGTCGGGTTCGAGGATCTCCTCGTAACCGAGCCGGGCTTCGCCGGTCACTTCGGGTTCGAGCGTGAATTGGATGAAGTCCTCGGTGTCCTTGCCCTGCACCAGCACCTTGGGGCCTTTTTGATAGACCGTGACATTGAGCTTGCCCTTGCGCGCCGCGAAGAGCGCGTGGGGCTTGGGCTCGAAGTCATAACCCTGGCGCTCCAGCACCTGGCGGAGGGTTTCTGCCTGGGAGGGGGTCAGAGGAGCGGTGTAGGATGTCACTTCGTGGGGAACGAATCGTAGACCTGCCCGAGGGAGAGCACGGTGAAGGCGGTGACGAGCACCGGGTTGGATTCCATCCAGCGGCCGTTGTCATTGATCCACGAGCCGTTTTCACGTTGGGATGCGAGGAGTTTGCCGGCGAGTTCGTTGCGCCAATCGACTTCCTTGCCGTCGTCGAGTTTGAGTTGGTTGATGTTGGCGGCGGTGAGGGCCTTGGCCATTGCCTGATAGTAATAATACAGCCCTTGGGCGCCCATGCCGGGGTTTTCGGTGAGGGTGTAGTTTTTGCCGAGCCATTCCTTGACGGCGATGACGCGCGGGTCATCGGCGCTGACCTTGGCATAGATCAAGGACAGCAGGCCGGCGTATGACATCGAGCCATAGGAGCGCAGGGCGGTGCGGCCCTCCGGGGTTTTTTCCTCGCCGGCTTTGGAGTCGAATGGCGAGTAGGTGAAGCCGCCCTTGTTTTTTGGGTCGTTAGACGCCCAGTCGCGGTCGTTGGTTTGCTCGAGGTTCTGGCAGCGCGAGAGGAACTTGACGGCGGCGCCCCAATCGAGGTCGGGTTGGTCGCCGAAGTTGCCATCCTCGATGACTTTCTTGGAGAGGGCGAGGGCCTCGATGGCGAGATAGGTATTGGAGAGATCGGAATGCTCCTTGTCCGAACCGTAGCCGATGCCGCCTTCATTGGCCTTGTCGGTTTCCTTGCTTTGGTCGAGGTCCCACTGGTTGTTGATGAGGTGTTTGCGGGCTTTGACCACGGCGGGTTCGAAGCTCTTGCGGTTGGCGGCCATGAGGGCGGTCACGGCGGTGGCGGTGTTGTAAACCGAGAGGCCGCGGTTGTAGATGCCGCCGTCTTCCTTCTGCTGTGCGAGCAGCCAGGTGAAACCTTTTTCAATGGGAGCGGGCAAGGCGGCGCTGCGATCGAGGTTGGGATCGCGGACGAGGGCGTTGAGGGCCAGCGCGGTGAAGGCGGGCAACTCGGGGTCATCCCAGTTGCCATCCGGTTTCTGTTGGGTCTTGAGCCAGTTGTTGCCGCGGGCGATGGACTGGCGGATTTCCTGACGGAGGGATTCGTAGCGATCCGGGTTTTCCGGAGCCGCAGTGGCGAGAGTCGCGCCGAGGAGGAGGAGGAGTGGGGTCAGTGTTTTCATGGTTTAGGAAGAGTTCGTGGTTTGTAAAAGGGGGTGATGATGACGGTGACGGGGGTGTCTTTGGGCGGGACCCGTTTGGGGAACCCGAACCAGACGTTGTCGTCATTGTCGGAGCCGGGATAATTGATCAGCGCGGCGGGGACGACCATGATCGCAGCGAGGTCGCCGGTCATTTCAGGGACGAATTTGCCCTCATAGAAATCCGATCCGGTGTAAAGCCAGGGCCCCGCCATCATGGCGGTGTTTTTTCTGGAGTGTTGGAGCCACTCGTTGACGGGATTGCGGCGGGTCGTGCCGTTGTCATTCCATTCGACTTCAATGGCGATGCGGGCACCGGCTTTGACCGCGAGAGGAACCTCGGGATAGAGGCCGGTCATGTGGCCGGTTTCATCAATGGTGGAGAACAGTTCGTTGGACGTGGGAAAGCGCAACAGGGTGAAGGCCAGACTGAGGTGGGTGGGGGAAATCTCCGTGATCAGCAGCGCTTCGTGGATCTTGCCTTGTTGCAGGCAGAGGAGGAATTCAACCAAGCCTTCGGCCATGTTCACCTTGGTGGGAAAACGGATCTCGCGCTTTTTTTGATCAATGGTGACCGTGCCGATCCGATAGCGCCCCTCACCGAGTTTTTCGATCTGCGGTTTGGCGGGCTCGGGAGCGGGCTTGGCGGGTTTGGCGGGCTCGGTGGCAGGTTTGGCGGGCTCGGTGGCAGGTTTGGCGGGCTCGGTGGCAGGCTTGGCGGGCTCGGTGGCAGGGTTCTGAGCTGGCGGCGAGGATGGCGCGGCG
>Ga0268284_1000841_pt1 | contig 18153 bp, 15 predicted proteins | sample saktaG_14_FD_190137 | JGI IMG/M metagenome (GOLD analysis project Ga0268284, IMG submission 190137) | Saline water microbial communities from Sakinaw Lake, British Columbia, Canada - sak_2013_06_06_40m | ecosystem: Environmental > Aquatic > Non-marine Saline and Alkaline > Saline ...
CGCTATGGACACCCTCCGCGATAAGATCAACCTCGAAACCCACTGGGAAAAGGGCTCCGCCCCCTGGAAGGTCTGGAAGGATTGAGGATGGAGCACTGGAATATTGGAATGTTGGAATACTGGATTGTTGAAACTGGAAACTTGAAACTAGGCAGTGCTGCGCGGAGCTGCCGACTGCTTCCCCCCGCCACCATTCCACCATTCCATCATTCCACCATTCCAAGGAGCTTATAACCCATGTACACGCATTTAAAAGGACGACGCATCCTCGTAACTGGACACACAGGCTTTAAGGGGAGCTGGCTGGCCCTATGGCTCCATCATCTGGGTGCCAACGTCTATGGTTATTCATTGCCTCCTCCCACACAGCCCTCGAACTACGAACTGTCCGCCATTAAAGGCGTACTCGCGGATGAATGGATCGCTGACATCCGTGACCGCGAGCAGATGAAGTGCGCCATCACCACCTGTCAACCCGATGTCCTCTTTCATCTCGCCGCCCAACCCTTGGTGCGCTATAGCTATAAAGAGCCCTACGAGACGTTTGATGTCAATGTCATGGGCACTGCAAGCGTTTTAGATGCAGTGCGCGACTATGGAAAACCCTGTGCCGTGATTTGTATTACCACGGATAAATGTTATGAGAATCGCGAACAGGAAGCGGGCTATTCGGAAGAGGATCCCATGGGCGGATACGATCCCTACAGCGCCAGCAAGGGCGCAGCGGAGATCCTGATCGCCTCGTATCGCCGCGCCTTTTTCCATCCCGACACTCTTTCCGTACATGGTGTGCAACTCGCCTCTGCACGTGCGGGAAACGTGATCGGCGGCGGCGATTTCGCGGAAGACCGAATTATGGTTGACCTCGTGAAGGCTATGCTGAACGGCGCATCCGTGAACATCCGGAATCCGAATGCAATCCGTCCCTGGCAGCATGTGCTGGAACCCTTGTCCGGCTATCTCGCACTGGCCGAGAATATGCTTGTGTCACCTTCTGCGAAATGGTGTGGCGGCTGGAACTTCGGGCCGGATGCCGAGAGCGAACGGACAGTCCGCGACGTCGCAGACCTCTTCTTCACGGCATGGGGTTCCGGAAGCTGGACCGATGTGAGCGACGGGACACATCCGCATGAAGCAGGCACCTTGCTCCTCAAGATCGACAAGGCAAAAATGGAACTCGGATGGTCGCCGACCTGGGACTTCGAAACCATGATCCGGCGTACCGTTCACTGGTATCGACAGATGAATAGCATCCTCCCATGCAATTTATGCCTGGATGACATCAACGCGTATTGTCTTTTAGCATCCGAATAACACGAACCACACGAATAGGAGAAAAATGAACGAAAAAATTCTCTATAAAGATGAGTGCTATTCCATTCAAGGCGCAATCTTTGAAGTGCATAATATTATGGGTAATGGCTTCCTTGAGGCTGTCTACCAAGAGTGCTTAGAGAAAGAATTTATTTTACGCAGTATCCCTTTTGAAGCACAAAAAGGCCTTGCTCTTACTTACAAAGGAGCCCCGTTAAAACAAAAATATGTTCCAGACTTTATTTGTCATGGAAAAATTATCATTGAACTGAAAGCATCTAAAAACCTTACGGAAGAACATAGAGCCCAAGTTATAAATTATCTTCAGGCAACAGGCTATGAATTGGGGTTGCTTGTTAATTTTTCATCCTATCCCAAAGTAACCATTATGCGTATTCTCAATACAGAAATTCCCATCGATCATTCGTGTGGTTCGCGTTATTCGGATGCTAAAAAAAATGAATGCTAAGGAAACACTCAAAACTGAAATCCTGAAAAAAGTCGCTGAGTATTACCAGCTCGTCCATGCACCGCAACAGCACAAGCCTTTCGTGGCAGGCGAAACCCGCGTGAACTACGCGGGGCGCGTTTTTGACGAACGCGAGATGACCAACCTCGTGGATGCCTCGCTCGACTTCTGGCTCACCTATGGCGACTATTCGCGTGCGTTTGAGAAGCAGCTCGCTGAGTACCTGGGCGTCCGCTGGTCCTTGCTCGTGAACTCAGGCTCCTCCGCCAATTTGCTGGCTTTCATGGCATTGACCTCGCCCCTGCTCAAGGAGCGCCAAGTCAGACGCGGAGATGAAGTCATCACCATCGCCTGCGGCTTCCCGACGACCGTCGCCCCCATCATCCAGTACGGCGCCGTGCCCGTCTTTGTTGACGTTGAACTCGACACGGCAAACATCGACGCGACCCAACTCAAACAGGCGCTCTCTCCCAAGACAAAAGCCGTGATGCTGGCGCATACACTCGGAAACCCCTTTGATGTAAAGGCCGTGAAAGCTTTTTGCTCTCAACATAATCTCTGGCTCGTCGAGGACAACTGCGACGCGCTCGGCTCGCGCATCAACGGCCAATTAACAGGCACCTTCGGCGACATCGGAACCTCCAGCTTCTATCCCCCGCATCACATCACCATGGGCGAAGGCGGAGCTGTTTATACAAACAACCCTCTGCTCAATAAGATTATGCTCTCGCTGCGCGACTGGGGACGCGACTGCTGGTGCGACAGCGGCACGGACAACACGTGCGGATGCCGTTTCACAGGCCAGTTCGGGACGCTCCCCTTTGGCTATGACCACAAGTATGTTTACAGTCATTTCGGCTACAATCTGAAGGCCACGGACCTGCAAGCCGCCATCGGCTGCGCCCAGCTTGAGAAATTTCCCGCCTTTGTCCAGAAGCGCAAGGAAAACTACGCTGCGCTTTATGACGGCGTGAAGGATATCCCCTGGCTTCGCATTCAGAAGGCATTGCCGGAGGCCGATCCCTCCTGGTTCGGCTTCCTGATGACGCTGACGCCTGACGCGCCTGTCACCCGTAACCAGCTCGCTGAGCATCTTGAAAAGAACAGGATCCAAACCCGTAATCTCTTTGCCGGCAACCTCACACGCCATCCCTGCTTCGAGGCGTTGAAGGAGGGAACGGATTATCGCATCGCATCCCCCTTGATCAATACCGACACCATTATGAACCACAGCCTCTGGATCGGTGTCTATCCAGGGATGACAACACCCACCACCGACTATATGGTCAAGTCCATTCGCACGCTTCCGTCTCGCGGAACCGTCCCTTGACTTCAACAGAGGGATGTGGCACACTTCATGCCTACTGATTCGTATGTTGGATGAAAATTCAGGAGTTAATGACACATGACTGTTTTTCCCTACTCAAATCTTTTTATTCTTGAAATGGCGAACAACCATGGAGGTGACGTCAACCAGGGGCTTGCGATCATTCGCCAATGCCATGAAGCCGTCAAGGATTTTCCGTTTACCTTTGCCATCAAGTTCCAATACCGCAATCTGGACACCTTCATTCATCCTGATTTCAAGAATCGGCAGGACATTAAGTATGTCAAGCGGTTCCAAGAGACGCGGCTTTCAGCCGAAGCGTTCTTGACACTTAAGATGGAAGCTCAAAAACTGGGATTTCTGACCGCCTGTACCCCCTTTGATGAAGCCTCTGTGGACCTGATTGAACAACAAGGGTTTGACATCATCAAAATCGCAAGCTGCTCCTTTACCGACTGGCCTCTTTTAGAACGGATTGTGCAGACCAACCTTCCTATCGTCGCCTCGACTGCTGGCGTGCCAACCGATGACATCGACCGCGTCGTATCATTCTTGGAACACCGCGACAAGCCCTTATGCCTCATGCACTGTGTGGGCTCCTACCCGACCCCCAACAACGAATTGGAGCTGAACCAACTCGATTTTTTCCGTGAACGCTATGCCGACATTGCGATCGGGTTCTCAACCCACGAAGAGCCGGACAATGCGAACGCCATCAAAGTTGCCGTTGCTAAAGGCGCAACCGCTTTCGAACGACATGTGGGAGTGCCCACCCCGTCAGCGCCCAACAACCCATATTCCTCAACGCCGGAGCAACTCCATACTTGGCTGTTATCCGTCCAAGAGACGCTTACCATGTGCGGCGTGAAACATCAACGTCGCGCCATCTCGGAAAAGGAAGCGTCAGATCTGATCGGCCTCAAGCGGGGCGTCTTTGCGCAAAAAGCCTTGCCGACAGACACGCGCGTAACCAAACAAGAAACCTTCCTTGCTATCCCCAATGTCCCCGGACAGCTCCTTGCGAACGACCTCTCAAAGTACATGGAATATACGCTGCTCAACCCTGTTGAACCGAACGCGCCAATCCTTCGTAATAACCTGCATATTGTCGACCATCGGGAGCTCATTCTGGCCATCGTAAAAAAATTAGCGACCCTCTTGAAGGAGAGCAAAGTTACCCTGCGTAACAAACTCACATTAGAGTTATCGCACCACTATGGCATTAATCAGTTCGAACGCTGGGGGTGCTCGATCATCAACTGCATCAATCGAGAATACTGCAAGAAGATCATCCTGCTGCTGCCCGGACAAGAAAACCCCTGCCATGCGCACAAACTCAAGGAGGAAACCTTCCACATCCTCTACGGAACCCTGCTCCTCACACTGGACGGCCAAACGCAAACGTGCCAGTCGGGCGACATCATTACCGTCGAGCGTGGAAGCCCCCACAGCTTCTCATCCCCCACAGGCGCTATTTTTGAAGAGGTCTCAACGACGCACTATACAAACGATTCCTATTACGATGACGCTTCGATCGCTCTGAATACCCACCGAAAGACCGAGATGACCTTCTGGGCCGACTGGCTGAAGAAGTCAATCTCTTAGATTCACCATGATCACAATCGCTTGGGATATTGATGATGTATTGAATAATCTGACAGAGGCGTGGCTTGCCACGCAGCCGTCTCCTCCTGCGTACGGTTCACTGACACGTAATCCGCCTGCCGAATTGCTCGGGCTTACACTCGAACAGTACCTCGCTTCCCTTGACACGTTCCGCGCCACGCGCTATGCCGAGTTGCAGCCCAATGCCGCTGTTCTTGAGTGGTTTCGGCAGAACGGCAACCGCGCTCGCCACGTAGCGTTATCGGCTGTGCCACGTAAGTTCGCATCCGTTTCAGCCTCTTGGACCTTTACACATTTTGGCGACTGGATCAGATCGTTTACCTTTGTCCCTTCCCCTCGAACCCACGATAACCATCCGGCGTACGATACGACAAAAGGTCAGTTTCTCGCACGATGCGGCGGAATTGACGTTATCGTCGAGGACAGCGACGCTAATGCCGTTTCCGCTCAACAACTTGGCCTCACGGCCTGCCTCTATCCTCAGCCTTGGAACCCAGCGAAAGACGCCTCGGTCCAAGACCTTCTTTCGCGCCTGACAGACCTCGTCTCCGCGCCTCACCACTCAACGAATTAACTATGAAACTCTCTGATTATGTGATGCAGTTCGTCGCCGACCAAGGTGTCCGACACGTGTTTATGCTCCCAGGTGGTGGTTGCATGCACTTAGTGGAATCCCTAGGGTCCGAACGCAGACTCCAATTTATCTGTAACCTTCACGAGCAGGGCGCAGCCATCGCCGCAGATGCTTACTCCCAATGCACCGGACACCTTGGCGTCGCCCTCGTCACGACAGGGCCGGGCGGGACTAACGCCATCACCGGTGTCGCGGGCGCCTGGCTCGACTCCACGCCCCTGCTCATGCTCTCTGGACAAGTGAAACGCGCCGACCTCTCCACCGGTAAAGGAATACGCCAGATGGGCTTTCAGGAGATCCCCATCATCGACCTTGTCAAGCCCATCACCAAATACGCCATACTTGTGTGTGACCCGCTCACGATCCGCTATCATTTGGAGAAGGCGGTGTATCTCGCCCGCACAGGCCGGCCGGGTCCAGTCTGGATCGATATTCCACTCGATGTCCAAGCCGCCACGATCGACGTGCAGTCGTTGGAACGCTTCGATCCCAGCAAGGAAGGTCTCGTTTCAAACGTAAATGCGCAACACCTCAAAGAGCAGGTCCGGCATACGCTTGAGATTCTGCGCACTGCGCAACGTCCCGTCCTGCTCGCAGGCAATGGCGTCCGGCTCGCAAATGCCCTTCCCGAATTCAACGCCGTAATCCGCAAGCTGAATATCCCGGTCCTCCTGACATGGAAGGCGATTGACTTCCTCGCGGACGACGACCCCCTCTACGCAGGCCGTCCCGGCGCGATCGGCCAACGTGCAGCTAATTTTACACAACAGAACGCGGACGCGTTCCTGGTCATCGGCGCCCGCCTCGATCACGGTCAAACAGGTTACAACCATCCGAATTTCGCCCGCGGCGCTCAGAAAATCATGGTCGATATCGATGCTGCTGAAATCAACAAAATGGATATGCCCATTGCCGAAAAGATCGCCGTCGATGCCCGTCTTTTCCTTGGCGAAATGCTCAAGCAACTTCAGACAGATTCCATCACTGACCATTCGGAATGGCGCGTGCGCGCGATGGCTTGGCAGAAACAGTATCCCCTTATCACGGCAGAGCACTGGGCTCGGACAGATGCGGTTGATCTCTATGCGCTGATAGATGCCCTTTCCGCTGAGATGACCGCTGATGATCTACTTATTCCCGGCAGTTCGGGACAATGCAGCGAGTTGACCATGCAGGCGTTCAAGGTCAAGTTGGGCCAGCGCATCTTCAACACAGAAGGGCTGGGACCGATGGGCTTCGGCCTCCCCGCTGCAATCGGCGGATGTATCGCGGCTCATAATCACCGCACCGTGTGCATCGACGGCGATGGCGGATTCCAGATGAATATTCAAGAACTTGAACTCCTGCACCGCTTTCAACTGCCGGTCAAGCTCTTCGTCCTCAACAATCAGGGCTATGGCTCCATCCGTGGTTCCCAGCAGAATTTCTTCAATGGTCACTTTGTGGCCAGTGACCCAGACAGCGGACTCACACTTCCAGACTCCTGCAGGATTGCAACCGCCTACAACCTTCCAACATGCCGTCTCGTCAGCAATGATGGCCTCAGGGAGAAGATCCGCGAGATTTTGGCCGCCCCCGGGCCGTGCATCTGCGATGTAGTTGTCCCAAAGAATCAGCCGACCAGCCCGAAGCTCTCGTCCTATCAGCGGAAGGACGGTAGCATGGCCTCGAAACCCCTCGAAGACCTCTGGCCCTTCCTAGACCGCGACGAGTTCCGCGCGAACATGATCATTCCACCACTTCCCGAATAAGCCATGAAAATCCTCATTACAGGCGGCAACGGCTTCATCGCCCGCAATCTGCTGGAGCACCTCAAGATCGACCATGCGGTCGATTGTTTGAGCCGTGCCGAACTGGATTTATTCGATGCAACACGTGTGTCGGACTGGCTCGGGTCCCACACCTATGATGTGGTCATCCATGCAGCCACCTACGATGCAGCACCGAAACACTCCACAAAAGATCCTGCGCTCGTCCTCGAAAATAACCTCAAGATGTTCTTTCATCTGGCCCGTTGCCATCAGCATTTCGGACGCATGCTCTACTTCGGCTCAGGCGCAGAGTTCAGCCGTGCGCATTGGGTGCCCAGGATGACCGAGGCGTATTTCAATTGTCATGTCCCGCAAGATCCGTATGGTTTTTCAAAGTACCTGATGAATCTTCATGCGATCCACGGCTCAGGAAAGATTTACAACCTGCGCCTCTTCGGCGTGTTTGGAAAGGATGACGACTGGCGGACGCGTTTCCTCTCCAACGCCTGTTGCCGCACCGTGATGGACCAACCCATCGTGATGAATCAGAATCGGCTCTTCGATCACCTCTACATGGATGACCTCGCCCGCATCGTGCGTTGGTTTCTGACTGCCAGCCCTAAGCATCAAACCTACAACGTCTGCTCCGGCGCCGCTCATGAATTTATGGAACTCGCAGGGCTGCTTCTCCAAGCCGCCGGAAAGCACCTCGACATCGCCGCCAAGTCCCCCGGACTCGGGATCGAGTACAGCGGTGACAATGCACGGCTACTCTCCGAAATAGGCGACTTTCCTTTTACCCCTATCGCTCAAGCCATCGCCGCCGTCTACCAGTGGCATGACAAAAACCGTAACCTCATTAACCCCGACTTCCTATGACCCTCCCTGATGCCATTTCCTTTCTCGATCAGCAGATTGTTGACCCTACCGTGGGACTCCCGGAAGAGGTTTTCCTCTTCGCAAGCCGTATCACGCCCATGCTGAATGTCGATCTGCTTGTACGAGACAACAACGGGCGCACCTTGCTGGCCTGGCGCAACGATGCTTTTTCGGGCCAAGGCTGGCACATTCCCGGTGGAGTCATCCGTTTTAAAGAGACCTTTGAACAACGACTCATGAAAGTGGCCGCCACGGAACTTGGAACAGTTGTTGAATTTGATCCAATCCCCATAGCGCTCAACCAAATAATCATTCATGAGCAGAAGACGCGTTCTCACTTTATCTCCCTCCTGTATGCATGCTTTTTGCCGGAAAGTTTTATCCCCACTAACATCGGCATAACCCCCACCACGACAGGATTCCTCAAATGGCACAACCACTGTCCGGACAACTTGATTCCAGTCCATGAAATATATCGGGCACACATTGAACAGGGAGCCCATCAATCATGAAAGTGTCTATTGTCATCCCAGTGTGGAATGTCGCCCCCTTTCTAACCCGCTGTGTCCAAAGCGTGTGCCAACAAACGTACCAGAACCTCGAAATCATTCTAATCGATGATGGTTCAACCGATGGCAGCAATATAATCTGCGACACGTTGGCTCAAGGCGACAACCGAATATGCGTTGTTCACCAGCCTAATCGAGGGGTTTCCGCAGCCCGAAACACCGGACTCGACATCGCTACTGGCGAATACATACAATTTTTAGACGGCGATGATATTCTGGAGCTTAATGCCATTGAGATTCTTCTTCAAACTATCGTCAAGGACCATGCCGAAATCGTGATTTGCGGACATCGGCGCATCAACTATAACGCCAACGGCGCAATCATCAATGATCTACCCCAAAAGTCAGGTTCGGCTGGATGCTTCGACCGAAAAAGTTTTTTAAAACGGTTTTCACAATGCGACTATCTTGTCTACATCGGATGGGAATACTGTTGGGACAAAATGTTTTCTCGACCCTTTCTCAAGCATTACCAATTGAAATTTCCCGTAGGCACGACTTTGTGCGAAGACCGGTTTTTCAATTTAAAATGTCTTGCGGCCAGCACGATCATATCGGTCATCCCTGATTTTCTGTGCTGTCACTTCATGCCCGTTTGCCGAAGCGCCTTCCGCTCTGCAAGCACGCGTGTCGACGAAAGCCGATGGGGAGCTCACCAAGAATCCTTTGATCAGCTCTATCTCCTGCTCGCCGCCAATGAATGTCTTACAGACGCTGTACGAAAAGCTATACATCAGGATTATTTCAATACAATGGTGGTAGCCATCTATCGCTGTTGCCGCACAGACAACTTAGCATCATTATGGAGCCGGATCACACTCATCAGAAAAATCTGCCGCCACCCGATGATGCGAGAAGCCATCCGAACTTATACACCGAAATCCTCCAGAGAGAGCCGCCTTATGCCCCTGCTGATACGCTTCGGCAACTGTCTCGCAGTAACCCTATTTGCCACTTGGAAAGCAAGGAGAATTTATGGCTGATTCAGCAGCACAACCAGTGCCGAACATCATTGCAGATTTCGACGTGCCAACCCTTGTTGGCGACATCTCCCGGCAGGGCGTTATAGTCTTTGGAGCAGGGATGATCGGTAAAGCGACGCTGATTACCCTCCAACAACTGAACATTGCCAATATCAGCCTAGTTGATAACGACGAAAAAAAGCACAACACGCATTTGCAAGGGTTAACCGTTCTCCCCCCAGAACAACTTGTCTTACTTTCTCCCACCACTCCAGTTCTTGTCGCGTCTGTCTATATCGTCCCCATCATAAAGCAACTGCATGCACTCGGGTTTGTGAATTTTTATGCTTGCAGTCCATTCATTGATCAAGCCAACGAACACCCTTCTTTGCCGACACCCCTCAGTCACGCAGATCAACGATCGCTCGATCTATATTCGTTCACAATCAAAGCCATTACCGATTTGGCAGGTATTTATATCAAATCGTTGGATGTAGTTTTAACCGAAAGATGCACACTCAAATGCCACGACTGTGCCAATTTAATGCAATATTATGCCAAGCCAAAGAATTGTATCCATTCGACAATCCTGCAATCTGTTGATCGGTTTTTATCTGCTATCGATCAATTGTTTGAATTTAGGCTTTTGGGCGGCGAGCCTTTTGTTGACAAAACTATGCATGAAGTTTTAAACAGGCTCATCCAGTACGAGAAAGTCTCCTATATTATCATCTATACCAACGGGACGATTATTCCGAACAGCGATATTTTAGAGTCTCTGAAGAACATGAAGGTCCAGGTTCAGGTTACCGACTACGGTCTGCTTTCGCGTCACTTCAACCAACTATTGACCATTTTCGACCAACACGCCATCAACTACACGGTCGTTAAATTTGAAAAATGGCAGGATTGCGGGGGGATCGAGATCAGAACAAGAACCGAGAAAGAGCTTGAACGATTGTATGCGAATTGTTGTGCAGCAGATACCTATACGCTTCTGCATGGCACATTATTCCCTTGCCCTTTCTCAGCGCACGCAGTCAACCTAGAGGCCATTCCGAGCCAACGTTCAGAACAAGTCGTTCTAGACGATGAGATGATTTCTGTTAACTCACTGAGGGAACAAATCCAATTGTTTACCCAATCACGTCTCCATCTCCAAGCGTGCCTGTATTGTGGAGGAAGAGATTTCGGCCAGGCGACCATTCCCGCAGCAGTTCAGTCGTCTAATCCTCGGCCATACAATAAACATGGAGACAATCATGCCCGTTAGAACATGCAGAGTTTGTAATGGTGCTCTCTTTGAAAAGCCACTGTTGTATCTTCAGAATATGCCTGGAACGGCCCAACAGTTACCCGATTTTTCATCGCTTGCTCGCGACAAGGGTGTAGACTTAACTGTTCGCCAATGCAATGCCTGTGGGTTGGTACAGTTAAGCAGCGACCCTGTCCCCTATTGGCGGGAAGTGATCCGCGCAACTGCCTTTTCGCACGAAATGGGTGAATTCCGCAAGCGCCAGTTCAAGGCATTCGTAGAGCGCTACGAGCTTGCCGGCAAAAAAATTGTAGAAATCGGTTGTGGCAAGGGCGAATACCTGTCGCTCATGCAACAGGCAGGCGCGGATGTTTATGGCACTGAGTTCGGCGAGGCCTCCGCAGCATACTGCACCAAGGCTGGCCTGAACGTTGAGCAGATCTTCGTAGAAGGCCCTGCCGTCCAACTACACAACGCCCCTTTTGATGGTTTTTTCATCATGAACTTTCTGGAGCACCTACCCGATCCCAATGCAACGCTTCGAGGAATATATAATAACCTCGCGGATGATGCCATCGGACTGGTCGAGGTACCCAACTTTGACATGATTATAAGGAAGAAACTGTTCTCCGAATTCATCGGTGACCACCTATTGTATTTTACCCAAGAAACACTGAATTCCCTGTTGGTGATGAATGGTTTTGAGGTTGTTGAGCGAACCGAAAATTGGTATAGTTATATCATGAAATTTGTGGTGAGGAAGAGGAAACCTCTTGACTTGTCTGACTGTAACAACCAGCAAGAGCGGCTCAAGATGGAACTCGAAGCGTATATTGCGCAGTTCGGGGAAGGAAACGTCGCTGTTTGGGGTGCTGGACATCAGGCACTTGCCGTTCTTTCACTCGCTGGTTTGGGCGGCAAAATCAGATATGTTGTGGACTCCGCACCGTTCAAGCAGGGCAAATTTACCCCAGCAACACACATACCCATCGTCGCTCCAATCCAGCTTGAGTCTAACCCCGTTGCAGCTGTAATTGTCATGGCCGCAGCCTACTCGGACGAAGTGGCAGGCATAATCCGTCAGAAATTCGGCGGGGTAATGGCCGTTTCCATCCTGAGGGATTTCGGATTGGAAAAGGTTGAAACGGTAACTCAAGGAGCTCACTCATGAACACTCTCACTATAAATTCACCGAACAAACTCAACTTCCTTTTCGTTATGCCCCGTTTGGTGCAAAGTGCGGGCGACGGGTATGTCTTCCCGCTTGGTATTGCCTACGTGTCTTCGAGCATGAAGAATGCTGGATTCACGGTTTTTACAGTGAATCTGAACCATCGTGAGGGTGATGTTGAGGAAGTAATCGAAAGCATCATAGTGTCGAACAACATCCATGTTGTTGCGACCGGTGGGCTTTCTCCGCAATATCATCTGATCCGCAGTGTTGTCGAGGCGGCCAAGCGGGTAAACAAAAACATCCTGACCGTAGTCGGCGGCGGAATTATTTCTGCTGATCCAGTGACGGCGATGGATGCTTTGGAAGTTGTTGATTTCGGCGTGATCGGCGAGGGCGAGTTAACCATGTGCGAGCTTGCCCGTGCTCTGGAAAATGGCGACAATTTGGCAGAAGTGGAAGGAATCATTTTTAAGCGAGATTCCAGTTACGTCAAAACGAAGTGCCGCAAAGACATAGAAGATATAAATATGATTCCCTGGCCGGACTATGAGGGGTTTGATATTGAGAAATATCTCGAGTGCCCGTCTGCGGGATTTGCCGGTTTGAGTAAAAAGCGGATGATCTGTATGCTGGGAAGCAGATCCTGCCCGTACTTGTGCAGTTTCTGTTTTCACACGAATGGCAGGAAATACCGCCAGCGTTCGCTTGATGACTTTTTCGCAGAACTCGATTATCTGGTCTCTCGTTACAAGATCGACTATATTTCTATGGCCGATGAGCTGTTTGCGCCGGATTTTGAACGGGCTAAAGAGTTTTGTGCCCGCCTTAAGACATACAATATTCCATGGTACGCCGATTTCAGGATCGACAAGATCAAGCCCGAATTACTCCCCATTCTCAAAAACAGTGGTCTCGATGTGATGTTCTTTGGTCTGGAGAGTGCAGACAACCGGATACTAAAGAGCATGCATAAGGGTATCACTATCGCCCAGATTGAGACTTCTCTTAAGCTGGTGTATGAATCTGGAATTGCCATCTATGGCTGTTTCATATTCGGCGACATCGAAGAGACGCTCGAAACCGCAAACATTACAATGAACTGGTGGCGAGAACACTGCCAATACCATATCCATTTAACGCTAATCAAACCTTTCCCAGGCTCGGAGATATACGAGAAATCGTGCCAAAATGGAAAAATCAAAGACCGGGTGAAATATCTCAAGGATGGCTGCCCCCAGATCAACATTTCCAAACTGAGCGATGATGAATTTTCCGAGGTTGTCCGCCAGATTTCTGAAGCACAAGATTTATCGTTGCCCCTGGGATCGGTTGAACTGCTGGATTTTGAGCCGCAGATGGGAAGGGAAACAGTGTCGGGTATTTGTTTGAAATGCTCGCACAAGACTATCTGGGAAAACATCAAACTGTTTGCTATTGACAATATTAATTGTAGTCATTGCGGACAAAAATATGATATTCCGTGTCCCGACGTGCTTAGACAAAATCTGGACAAAAACGTCGCTTTATTGTTACAAAAATACGGTAAAGTAGCGATATGGGGTATGACACTCTCAATCATTGAACTGTTCAAGTATTCAACCATTCTTCAAAGCGCAAAGGTCTTCCCCGTCGATATTTCAGAAAGCAAACGCAAAATGAATCTTTCTGGCAACACAATCCATGCGCCTACCGTTCTGGACTCAGAAAACATTCATGCCGTGATCGTTGCGGTTCCTTCGCATGCCGGTCAGATTTCCTGTCAAGTCAGGGAGAATCACCCCCATGTGACGGGAATTTTCGACATCAGTCGATTGGTTGGTTTTGCGCCGATCGTGTAATTGAGGTGTTTGAATTCGGAATAAGGCGAGACGGTAACTCAAGGAAATCATTCATGAACGAACAGCTCCACAATCCCCCCGGAAAGTTAAATTACCTTTTAGTCATGCCACGTCTTGTGCAGAATGTCGGAGACGGTTACTCCTTCCCGCTTGGCATAGCGTACGTATCAGCAGCATTGAAGAGAGCCGGATTCAATGTGACTGCCCTTAACTTAAACCACCGCCATGGCGATATCAACCACATCATCAAAAAAGAAGTCGAAGAGCGCAAGATTGACGTGGTGGCGACAGGTGGCCTGTCCTTTCAATTCAATACAGTTCGAGATGTTGTGGCTGCCGCCAAGCGAGCCAATCGAAACATCATCACAATTGTTGGAGGGGGTATCATTACGAGCGACCCAGAACCGGCTATGACGGCGATTGACTCCTCTGATTTCGGCGTAATCGGAGAAGGAGAAATCACCATTGTTGAGCTGTGTCGAATGCTGGAAAGCGGCGGGGATCCAGCCCCGGTCGATGGCTTGATTTACAGGTGCGCAGGAGTATGGCGCACCACCAATCCGCGCAAAGAAATCCGCAACATCGATGAACTCCCGTGGCCAGACTACGAAGGGTTTGAGCTTAAGACCTATTTTGATTCATCGCCAAGCATAAGCGGATTGAATCGAAAGAATACCGTTTTCATGATCGCCAGCCGCTCGTGTCCGTACAATTGCACCTTTTGCTTTCACACGGTCGGTCAAAAATATCGGCAGCGGTCACTCGATAATTTTTTTGCCGAACTGGATTACATGGTTTCGCGGTTTGATATCAAATACATCTGCCTTGCCGACGAGCTTTTTTCTAACAATCTCCAGCGAATGCACGAATTTTGCGCACGGATGAAGGGATATGGGATTCGCTGGTGGGCACAGTTCAGGGTTGACAATATGAACGCTGAAATGCTATCCATTCTCAAGGATGGTGGGTGTGATGTTATGTCGTTTGGGCTGGAGAGCGCGGACAACCGTATCTTGAAAAGCATGAGGAAACACACGACCGTCGAGCAAATCGAGCGGACGTTGAAGTTGGTTTATGAATCCGGCATATCCATGGAGGGTGTTTTCATCTTCGGCGACATCGCAGAAACATGGGAGACTGCCAACAACACGCTTAACTGGTGGAGGGCGCACGCCGAGTACAAGATCAACCTAAACCTCATCACCGTTTATCCTGGAACCTATTTATACACGTATGCCTGCGAGCAAGGGATCATAAAAGACAGAGTTCGCTTCCTGAAGGATGGGTGCCCCCAGATCAATGTGTCAAAGTTGACCAACGAGGAGTTCGCCATCCTGATACGGAACATTATGGAAGCGCCGATGACCTTGGTCAAAGTGCTTTCCACTGTCGAAGTCAGCAATATCAATAACAAGACGGGGCGAATTGATCTAACCGGAACCTGTTCGGTCTGCCATCACCCAAACCATTGGGATAACATTAAACTATTCGCTGCCAATTTTCTGGGCTGCAAGAAATGTGGGCAACGTTACAACATTGTTCTACCGGACGTAATCAGGCAGAATATCGACACGAACATCGTCCGCCTGCTTGAGACGTACGGAAAAGTCGCCGTATGGGGAATCAACTATCATACAGCCGACCTGTTCAAACATTCCGACATCCTGCGCGGCCCGAACGTCTACCCTGTCGACATCTCGGGAACAAAGTCTATGATGGATCTGTATGGCAAGCGGATCCATTCTCCAGATATCATTCAGCCTGAGGACATCCCAGTGGTCATTGTCGCCATACCTGTTTACTACAGCCAGATCGACGGGCTGATTCGCATGAAGTACACGAACGTCCGAAAAATCTTCGACATCTGTCAACTCGCTGAGCCACTTGATGCGTCAACCCTGAAAGAAAATGATCAATGACCGATAAACAAGAGACTCTCAAGCCTGTTGAGAACGCAAAGCGCGACCAGTTGCGCCGGGAGAAGCCACGTGTTTACGAGAAGATTCTCCAGTTCGACGAGAAAGTCAAACGCGGCGAGAGTATTGCCATCATTCAGTTCCAGTACAATTACCGCTGTAATTTCAAGTGCGACCATTGTTCTATCAAGGGGTTCCAAGGCAAGAAAAATGCCCGTTCGTTCACGATCGCGGATGTCAAAGAACTCTCGCGTCAAGCCGATGAACTCGGTCTAGCCAACATCGTGATCACCGGGGGTGAACCGCTGGTGTTTCCTGACTTTGATGACCTGGTCGCGGCCATCGATCCCCAGAAGTTTTATATCACCTCGGACTCCAATGGCTGGCTTCTCGACGACAAGAAGGCAAAGCATCTCAAAGCCATCGGCGTCGACAAAATTCAACTCAGCCTCGACAGCCTCAACGCAAAAGAGCACGACGATTTTCGCCACGCGCCAGGATCCTTTGACCGTTGCATGCGCGCCATCGACGCCTGCTTAAATGCGGGCCTCAGCATCATCCTCTCCACCGTCGTCACTAAACAGCGAGTCCATACGAAGGAGTTCATCGACTACCTCGAATTCGCCAAGTCCAAAGGGGTTGGCACCTTTGTCACCTATGCTAAGCCCGTCGGCGCATGGGAAGGCAACTACGATGCGCTTGTCACCCAGGATGATATGGCTTATATGCGCGAGCTGGAGAAACGCTATGCCGTCTTTACCCACCTGACTCCTTCCTACGGACTGGATCTGGGCTGTATCGCGGTGAAAAGGATGATCTCCATCACGCAATACGGTGACGTATTACCCTGCCCCTATATGCATCTTTCCCTCGGTAACATCTTCACCGAGCCGCTCAAAGACATCATTGCGCGCGGCATGAATATCAAGTTCTTCGGCAAACATGTCAACACCTGCCTGATCGCCGAGAGCCGCCCCTTCATCGACAAATACATCGCCGGACGCATCTATGGCAAACCGTTGCCGGTGCCCTGGGATGAAGTCTTTACTCAATCGGACTTGACTAATTAACTGTAACGAAAGTACTCAACATGAAAACAATTAGCGTTGTTGCGGGATGCTATAACGAGGAAGACAATCTACATGAGTTTTATGACCGGATTGTTGATGTCTTCCGTAAGTTGCCTGACTACACTTACGAAATCATACTTGCGGACAACTGCTCAACAGATCGCACACGAGATGTCCTGCGCGAGATCGCTGCACGAGACCCGCAGTTCAAAGTCATCATGAATGCGAATAATTTCGGGCAAATCCGTTCCGGTTATAATGTGATGCTTCAGGCTACGGGCGATGCGGTCGTTGGACTCTGCTCAGACTTACAGGAACCTCCCGAGATGATTTTAGAATTTGTCAAGCAATGGGAAGCTGGTTATCCAGTTGTATGCGGGGTCAAGCCTAAAAGCCTCGAGAACCCTTGGATGGCTCGGGTACGCCGTTTTTACTATTGGTTACTGGCAAGCTGCTCAGATACGCCACAAATACAGAATTTCACGGGGTTTGGCCTTTTTGATCGCAAAATCATCAATGCCCTCACTCGCTTCCACGAGCCTTACCCCTATTTTCGCGGACTTATCAGCGAAATCGGCTTCAAGCGCACAGAAGTCCCCTTTATCCAGGCGGCTCGCAAACACGGAAAAACTAAAAATAACTTTTTCACCCTCTACGACATAGCCATGACGGGTTTTGTCAATCACACCAAGTTGCCGTTGCGCCTGGCCGCTTTTTTGGGGTTTGTCGTGGCCGGCTTAAGCTTGATCGCCGCCATCGTTTACTTCATTTACAAGTTGCTCTATTGGGACCAATTTAATGTCGGGCTGGCCCCCTTGGTCATTGGCGTCTTCTTCTTCTCCTCTGTCCAACTGATTTTCATCGGCATCATTGGCGAATATATCGGCGCCATCTGGACCCAGGTCAAGAATAAACCGCTCGTGATTGAAGAGGAGCGCATTAATTTCTGAACGGCTTAGATACTTGTCAGGGGAGGTCTGTTTCTGCTATGATACTATTTCTTGTGGGGGAGCAGGCGTTGCTCTTCTAGCATAGCTAAGGAGAAAAATATTATGGCATGGTTTGAAAAAGTGGCAGAGGCGCCTTTGCGTGTACCAACTGAAGCAGTCTGGACGGTCTGTCCGTCGTGTAAGGCTTATGTTGAAAAGGCGAAATGGAACGCGGCTGATAAAGTGTGTCCCCAGTGCAATTTTCATGATCGGCTCGGGTGCCGTGAGCGCATCGCATTGATAACCGATGCAAAAAGCTTTAAGGAGTTGAATGCGCAGGTCAGCGTGAATGATCCGCTCAAGTTTAAGGATTCGACTGGCGCGTATGCTGACAAGGCCAAGGCGACCGTCGAAAAGACGGGCATGGGCGAGGCCATCCT
>Ga0268284_1000847_pt1 | contig 18051 bp, 11 predicted proteins | sample saktaG_14_FD_190137 | JGI IMG/M metagenome (GOLD analysis project Ga0268284, IMG submission 190137) | Saline water microbial communities from Sakinaw Lake, British Columbia, Canada - sak_2013_06_06_40m | ecosystem: Environmental > Aquatic > Non-marine Saline and Alkaline > Saline ...
TCTGTTCATGAGCAAGGTTGTGTTCCCGGGGTCAGCCTGTTCGGCGGGGAAAATCCATCCATAGGGCGGTTCATTTTTGAAACGCTCAATCACCTCTTCTCCTACCTGATATTTGTAATATAGCAACTCATAGCGATATTTTGAAGCTACATCAAGTACGGCTATGGAGGCCGTGATATCATAATCGACCGCATCTTTAAATCGCCACCATCCTCCTTCCCAGGGACTGGTATAAAAAACACCCATGGTGAGATCACGATAAGCTTCCGGGAAATCATATAAGGAATAGAAATGGGGTGTAGCGAATCCAAAATTCGCAGTTTCTGTTAAGATGGATGGAATATTGTGCCCTTCAACACTGGGGCCATCGGTATATCCGGGAAACCAAAGATCGAACGCTGTACGGGAGATTGCACCCGTTTGACCTGACTCTTCAAATGCTTGTGCCATGGCAGAACCCACTAAGTTTTTCCAGCGAAGCACCATTGGATGCGTGTTTGGATTTACAGGTTCGGGAGCCGGAGGCAACCAGATACGTGCAGGAAATGGGGCACTTTCGTGTTGGATATAAATCAATTCAGGAAACCATTCCTTGCCTATAGCGTGGTTCATATTTTGCGTCTCGATCAGGTTGGCAATATAGGTATCCCGATTATTATCGTGCCCTGCATATTTATTATATAAGATCGGGAGTTGACTCATTTCAAAATTCGAATTTAAATTGCTTTTATACCAATCAGCAACCGATGTCATCCCGTCGGGATTAGCTTCAACCAATAAAAGTATCACATTATCGAGGATGCTTTCGGTTTTTGGGTCGTTCCCGTTAACCAAATCATAGGCCAGTTGAAACTGATGCATGGAGGGAGAGGTTTCGGTTGAATGAATTCCTGAATCAATCCAAACAAAAACTTTTCCTTCGGCGGCCAATGCTTTGGCCTCGGCCTTTGACAGCCCCCTGACCAGACTTAATTTGCGCGTAATTTCTTTGTATTTCTCCAGATTTAGAATATTTTTTGCAGAAGAAATAACGACATATTTCATCCTTCGTCCTTCGGTTGTAGGTCCCATATCAAACAGCTTTACTTTGTCTGATTCCTGAGAGAGCAGCTCTAGATATCCTGCTAACTGTTCAGAGGTTGCTAAATGGAAATCGTCTCCGGGCTGATAACCTAAATATTTTTGTGGAGAAGTAATTTGGGCATGAATACTAAGCGTTAATAAGGCAATAAGGATGCTGAAAAAAAGTCGTTTCATAGCTGGTAAATTCAAATATTTGATCGAATGTAGGAAAAAGATTCTGATCTGAATAAAATTCACTGCATTTATTATTTGGAATGATGTAAACACTGTACCCTTCGATATTTTTCGGCAAAGTTGGAACACTCAGGGTACAGCCTAAGAAAGACGTTGAGTGTTTACAGCACCCTTTGATACTGTTTCTTCGAAACAACTCAGTGTGCAGCAATTTTTGGCATTGAGTTTTTCACGAAGTGAAAAGTATCGAAATGCCTTGTGTACCTTTCAAAATACTTTGACTAGCTCAGTACAAGCATCCCGACTGCGTCGGGATACTCAGGGTTCTTTTATTTATTCAAATGCCTGCTTAAAATCGGTTTCAAACCTCAAATGAACCGCATCGCAACCATAATTAAACAATCGGTTGTAATTGCTATCGGCTTCGGTATAAGTGAATTGATAAGTGTCATCTTCAACTTCAGTTGGAAGTAAAGAAAGGGCTTCGGAACGAATGTCCATTATATCTTTATCACCTTTTACACCCAATAATTCCAACAAATCAGCAGTTTGTTCGAAGCTTTGCTTTGCAAATTTCGGTGCAAACTGGGCTTCAAATTCCTGGAATACCTTTTGGGCATTCGAATAACTACCATCCATTTCAAGTGGTAAAGTAGCAGGAAGAACGAGATCGGCAGCCAATGCAGTCTCAGTCATGAAATAATCCTGTACGACAACAAAATCAGCTTTTTTCATCCATGCATTTACCTCAACCTTATCAATAGCACAACCAACTGGGTCTTCGCCAAAAATAAAGAGATTTTTATAGGCTCCTTCTTTCATGGCACCTAACATGCATTTTCGAAGTTCTTCAGCAAGTGTTTCTACTCCCCAAACTGATTTCATCTTGGCTCTAAAATTTTCATTTTTGATGCATTGGGTTCCAACACCATAAGCCGGAATCGCACCCATATCAAAAATACCCTGTGCATTGTTCTTTTCTTTTAAAGGAATCAGTCCGCTGGCAGTTTTGCCTAATTTACCGGTAATCAAGGCTAAATTCAGCACCTCAGTACATGCGTGTGCACTCAATTCTTTTTCGGAAAATACCAGAACCGCATTCATTTCATTATTAAAGTCGTTTGCGAACTCAGCAATTTTATCCGGACAACATACGCCTGATTTCTCAACCAATTCGGCATAGTTTTCTTTTAAAGCAGCGGTTTTATAAGCTTCAAATCCATCGCAGCGATCTTTAATAAACATGGCATTCTCCAAGCCATTACTTAATAAATAATGGTTTACTGCTTTTACAAAATGATAATATGATTTGATGGTGATGGTTTTATTCACCTTACGATTCATGCGGCTATCAGCGTGTACTGTTACCAGATCAACCGGAATTTTTTTTGTGAACTGCGCATTGTTGATCATGAAACCAACCACCGCATTGTCCTTATTAACCTCGGCACCCAACAAATAGATTTTGCTGGCATCCTCTATTTGCTCAAAAGGAACATTTACCATGCTGTTCTCAAGATATCCTTTTTGTTCATTTAAGTAAAGGAAGCTGGATACATTATTGGTTTTGGCTCCGGCACGTGCCAGTTTCTGAACCAAATATTGCTCTTCGTTGCTCAATCGTGCACCTGCAAAAAAGATATTGTTATCAGCTTTTACTTTACTAATGTGATCAGCCATAATTTTAGTAGCTTCCTTAAAACTAATGGCTTCAAACTTGCCGTTTACCTTTAACATAGGTTGGGTAAGCCTGTTTTTATCATTCAGATATTGGTAACCAAACTTAGGATATCTGCAAATATTTCCGTCGGTATTAATCATCCCTTCGCTGCCTTCAACCTTCATCACAAATTCGTTGCGATGCTTGACATTGATTTCGCATCCTACTGAACAGAAATTACAAATGGTTTTTGCATTTTCTAGCTTTACCGGGCCTGGTTTGAAAAATACATTTTCGGTAATTGCTCCTGTCGGGCAAGTGGAAATACACAATCCACAGGATTCGCAATTTGATTCCTGCAATTTATCGCCCATACTTGGTGCAACATAGGTGTCGAAACCACGATTCACCAATCCTAAAGCATTTGCTCCAACCACTTCGTTACAAATGCGGATACAACGGGCGCATAAAATACATTTGTTCGAATCAATTTCGATGTATGGATGACGGAAATCGACTTCATATTCTTTAAAATCACCGGCAAATTTTACCTGATCTACGCTATATTCAGTAGAATATTTTTTGAGGTCACAAGTGAAAACTTCGGTACATCCACATTCTAAGCATCGTTGAGCTTCCTGTCGTGCAACTTCTTCGCTATCATATCCCAATTCAACCTCACAAAAATTCATTCGCTTTGCAGGATCAAGGGTTGGCATTTCTTCACGCTTTTGATTGCCGAATTTGCCAATATATTCCTCGTTTACCTGAGGCTTGAAATTATCTTTTTTACTGATAAATGCTTTTCCGAAAGGTTTAACTTCCTTGCCTTGTAAAAATAAATTACAACTGCGTGAAGCGATTTTAGCTTGCGCTACTGCTTCGATTAAAGTAGCAGGGCCGGTAACTCCATCACCTGCAGCAAATACATTTTTGATACCTGTTTGTAAAGTTTTCGGATCGGCTTCGATATCGCCCCAACGGGTGATTTTCAATTCGCCTTCATTTACGGATTTATTAACGTCATCAAGGAAATTAACAACGGTTTTTTGTCCAATGGCTGCCAAAATATAATCCACCTCCAAATCAAATTCTGAACCTTCTTTTGGAACAGGTCTTCTTCTGCCAGATGCATCGGGCTCACCCAATTCCATCTTCAAACAGGTGATCGATTTCAACTTGCCATTTTCATCCTTATTCACTTTTGAAGGATTAGTAAGCAGCATGTATTGCACGCCTTCCAATTTCGATTCGTGAATCTCAATGGGGTTGGCAGGCATTTCCTTTTCGGTACGACGGTAAATCACATAAACTTCTTCCGATCCACATCTGCGGGCAGTACGACAGCAATCCATCGCAGTATTTCCTCCACCAACAACAGCAACTTTCTTACCTTTAAAGTCGGCCTTTTTGCCGCTCATTTCCATGTTTTTCAAAAACTCAATTCCTGAAAATACATTTTCGGCATCATCACCTTCACAACCAATCAAAGTTCCTTTTTGAGAACCGATGGTTAAAATAATGGCATTGTATTTCTTCTGCAGTTCACTGTATTTTAAATTATCACCCAATTTTTGGTTGTAAAAAATATTTACCCCCATCTCGGTAATATTGTCAACTTCTTTCTGAAGTAAATCATTCGGAAGTCGATATTCAGGAATTCCGTATCTCAACCATCCACCTGCTTTGGGTGCAGCTTCGTAAATATCTGCCTGATGGCCTTCTTTTTGTAAAAAGAATCCGGCTGAAAGTCCGCCGGGACCTGCGCCAATCACTGCTACTTTTTTGCCTGTCGGTGGCTGAATTTCAGGTTTAAATTTATTTTCTGATTGAAGATCATAATCCGCTGCGAAGCGTTTCATATAATCAATTCCTACTGCTGCGCCTTCATCCAATAAATTTCTTCGGCAAGCCGCTTCACATGGACGAACACATACCCGACCACAAATTGCAGGAAGTGGATTGGTCTCCTTAATTACTGCAACTGCTTCATTGTATTGTCCTTTATCGATCAATGAAATATAACCCTGTACATCAACTCCCGCCGGACAAGCTTGGGTACATGGACCCAAACAATCGGCATAATGGTTGCTCAACATCAGGTCGAGGGCCGTTTTGCGTGCTTTCTTTACCTTATCGTTGTATGTCTCGATCTTCATTCCTTCAGCTACCTTGGTCGAGCAGGATGGTTGTAAACCACGCATTCCTTCAACCTCAACCACACACACATAGCATGAAGTAAAGGGTTCCAAACGTGGGTCGTTACATAAGGTTGGAATTTCGATATCATTTCTTTTAGCGAGTTCTAAAATTGTTTCTCCGGGATTAGCCTGGACGATTTCGCCGTTCAATATTACGTTTAGTCTTTCACTCATCTTTAATCTATTTAATACAATTATTATGAAAGCCTTATGGCATCGAATTTACATTTTGAATAACAGGTACCGCATTTAATACAATCGTCCTGACGGATGAAATGAACCTCTTTGCGTTCACCATCAATACAACTGGTTGGACAATTTTTTGCACAAACGGTACATCCTGTACATTTATCTGCATCAACTTCGTAAGTAAGTAACCCTGTACAAACTTTTGCTGGACATTTTTTATCGCGGATATGTGCTTCGTACTCATCCCTGAAATACTTAATTGTAGTCAGTACTGGGTTTGGAGCTGTTTGACCTAAGCCACAAAGTGAACTGTCTTTAATTTGTTGGGCAAGTTCCTCAAGTCGGGCTATGTCTTCCATTTCGCCTTTTCCTTCGGTGATGCGGGTTAATATTTCGAGCATCCTTTTGGTTCCGATACGGCAGAAAGTACATTTTCCGCAGCTTTCTTTTTGTGTAAAATCAAGAAAAAATTTAGCCACGTCAATCATACACGTGGTTTCGTCCATGATAACCATACCTCCTGAACCCATAATTGCTCCTGTTGCATTTACCGAATCGTAATCAACGATGGTATCAGCCAAATATTCAGGAATACAGCCGCCTGATGGTCCACCCATCTGCACTGCTTTGAATTTTTTATCATTTTGAATGCCACCACCCAATTTAAAAATCACGTCGCGAATACTCATTCCCATTGGAACTTCAACCAAACCTGATCGTTTAACTTTTCCTGCCAATGCAAATACTTTTGTTCCTTTACTTTTTTCAGTACCATATTTTGAATATGCTTCTGCCTCATTTAATATAATCCATGGGATGTTTGCGAATGTTTCAACATTGTTGATGTTGGTTGGCTTTTTCCATAATCCAGACGCAGCAGGGAATGGAGGTCTTTTACGTGGCATTCCACGTTCGCCTTCGATGGAAGCGATCAGTGCAGTTTCTTCACCACAAACAAATGCTCCAGCTCCTTCTTTGATGTAGATATCAAGATTGAATCCTTCAATTCCTAAAATATTTTTTCCTAGATAACCTTTTTCACGTGCCTGACCAATCGCAATATTCAGACGTTTGATAGCTAAAGGATATTCAGCACGACAATAAATTACTCCTCCATTTGCCTCGATGGCATAAGCTCCGATTATCATTCCTTCCAGAACTGCATGTGGGTCACCCTCTAAAACCGAGCGATCCATAAATGCTCCCGGGTCACCTTCATCAGCATTGCAAATAATGTATTTATCTTCCGATTTATTGTTGTTGGCAAATCTCCATTTCAATCCGGTAGGGAATCCTCCACCCCCTCTTCCACGAAGACCCGAATCCAGCACGGTTTTAATCACCTCTTCTCTGGATATACCTTTTATAGCTATTTTTTTGATTGCAGCATAGCCATCCCGATTTTCGTAATCGGTAATATTTTCAGGATCCATATACCCGCAATTTCGGAGGGCAATTTTTACCTGTGAATCCGTAAAGGTGTTATCAACGGTTTTGAATAAATCAGAATGAACCACATATTCCTGAACGGGAATATTATGTTCAATATGTTTGTTTAAAATTTCAATGGCTCGGGCTTCATCGATTTCTCCGTAGAGGTATGAACCTGAGTCATCAATAACTTCAACGAGTGGTTCGCGATAACACATGCCAACACAACTTGTTTTTTTTAATTCAAAATCAAGACCTTCAACTTCTTTTAAAGCTTTAATTTTTTCATAAACTTTACCGGCTCCAGCTGCAATACCACAACTACCAAGCCCGACAATTACCTGTTTATTTCCCATGCTAATAAATTTGTATGGATTTCATCCTACTATGAGGATTGTGATTCCTGAATTCTAATATTTTTAATGATCTTAACCGCTTTAGTTCCGTCAAGCTTTCCGTATGCTTCACCTTTAATCATCATGACAGGTGCCAAAGAACAACATCCAAGGCAGGCAACCGACTCGAGGGTAAATAAGCGATCTGTGGTTGTTTCACCATCTCCAATCTTTAAGGCTTCTTTAATCATCTCTGTAACAGCTTTGGCATTTTGAACATGACAGGCCGTTCCATGGCAAACTTTGATGACATATTTGCCAACAGGAGTTAATCGAAACTGGGCATAAAAGGTGGCTACACCATACATTTCAGATAAATTCAATCCAGTTTCTGATGAAATTTTTAGAAAAGCATTTGTTGGAATATACCCAAATGTTTCCTGAGTTCCTTGTAATAAAGGAATCATATTGCCCTTTTTATTCTTATACTTTTGAATTAGAGGATCTAAGATGCTTAAATCAATTTTGCCCTCTTCGGTTGTGCTTTTTTGAGCACTAATTCGTGATATGCGCATTATAAAATTAGCTTAGTGTTAATGGCGTAAAAGTAGGAAATGTTAGTAAATTAACAGTTCCGTAAAACACCCAAAAAATTCAATTTATATGTAATCTAAATAGGGTGATTGTGTGGAAAAATTTGGGGAACTAGCACCCTCGATACTTCTCGCCTTCCGGCGAGAAACTCAGGGTGCTTCCCATACTAAATGGTCGTTGAGTGTTCCGACGAAGTCGGGACGTATCGAAACGACCTATTGCACCCTTCGATATACTTCGACAAGCGCAGTACAAGCGTTCCTTTGGAACACTAAGGGTACATCATATGAGGGCATTGAGTTTTTCACAAAGTGAAAAGTATCGAAATGCCCTTACAAGAAATTTGGTTCCAAAATAAGTTATTATGTTCATCCCGATTAGTCGGGACGAACCAAAAGAAAAGACACTTTTTCCTAGGTATTTTTTGTGCGTTGCACAAAAACCAGATATAGCTTTCTGAATTTCTTCCAAGGCTTCAGAAATTCTTAACGAAAACTAAATCTTACACTTGGAAAAAGTTTATAAAATAGTGTATTGTTTTTATTGAAAAGAATCTGTTGTTTTGGCCAGAAAACAATTCATTCTGTTACCTTTAGGGTTGGGTGGAAAATCTGTAATGTCAGGGAGGGGCTTGTGGGAAGTTTTGATTCAGATTTGCTCATAGGATTACTATATTCATAGGTATTCGCGAACCGACTGCCATGCTGCGGATCGGTTTGCTTGATTTTATGGCTCTTTTGTATCAAGACAAAAGAGCAGAATAAAAATATATGTGTTTTTTATTCAGATAGAATTCATTCTACTATTTTACATCAAAGAAGTTTGTAAAAATCGAAACTTACGAAAAAAAAGAGTCCCGAATAAATCCGGGACCCCCACCTAATTAACCTAATTAAAAAACCGTTGGTTAAAGGACCAACAACCTATGAAAAAATGATCAGCCAACTAAAAGCCTTGAATATTTTTTTTCTACTTCATCCCAATTAATTACATTCCAGAAAGCAGAAATATAATCCGGTCTCCTGTTTTGGTAATTAAGATAGTATGCATGTTCCCATACATCCAATCCCAAAATCGGGGTTCCCTTTTGCTCAGCTACATCCATTAACGGATTATCCTGATTTGGAGTAGAACTTACAAATAATTTTTTATCGGAATTAACGCCTAACCATGCCCAGCCACTGCCGAACCTTGTTTTTGCAGCATTATCAAATAATTCTTTAAATTTTGCGAATGATCCGAATTGATCCACAATTGCTTTTTTTAGTTCACCCTTTGCTTCGCCACCTCCATTTGGAGAAAGGATTGACCAAAATAAACTGTGATTAAAATGTCCGCCACCATTGTTTCGGATGGAAACAGGATATTTACTTATATTTTTCAATACGACCTCAAAATCTAAATTTTCAGTATCCGTATCTTTAACTGCAGCCAGTAAGTTACCAAAGTATGCTTGATGATGTTTTGTGTAATGAATCTGCATCGTCAGTTTATCGATATGAGGCTTGAGTGCTTCAAAACCATAACCTAAAGATGGAAATTCTAATTTGTTAATTTTTGTGCTCATTGTAATGTTCATTAAAATCTATTAGTTGTTTTGCTCTACAAAGATATATAATTATTCTTATTTAGACTACATATAAATAACATTTTTTATCAAAAAGAGAAATTATTTTTCGGATAAGCGGCATTAGCTCTGTAAATGAGATTCTTAACTAAAGCATGCGTAGTTTAAAATTGAGCAATAATTTTTATGTTCAATTGTCTTGGGGTTAAGTAGTTTGGAATAGCGTATTCTCTGTCATTCACATCCTTGATCCAAAGATACGAAATGGTATTACTGATTTGGAATAAGTTAAAAACCTCAGCACTAATCCATAGTGATTTTAGATACCTTAAAGGATTTTTCGCTGAATACTTGTTTTTTTCATCAATTAATTGCTTTGAAAAACCAATGTCAACTCGCTTGTAGGGAGGAATCCTCAATACATCCTTATACTTTTCGGAATTGGGAGGTCCAAAAGGTAGGCTACTTCCAAATACAAGCCGGAGATGAACTTTGTAAGTTGGATTTTGTGGCAAATAATCCTGGAAAAACAATGAAAAACTGAAACGTTGATCTGTAGGTCGCGGAATATATCCGGGCTCAACCAACAAACTGTCAGTAGCTGTTTGATTTTCTACACTTGGAGTGATTAATACACCATTCTCATTAAAATAATTCCAATAAAAATCATCCTTGATATCTTCAGCTGTTTTCATGACCGACAAGCTGGCCCATGATTCAATGCCTTTCACAAATTCGCCATTAACTTTTAAATCAATTCCGGTAGCATACCCTTTTGCATTATTCTCAGCCAAATACCTGATTCTTACATTATCAATCTTATAAGGAATTAAATTATCCAGATATTTATAATAGATAGCAGATGTAAACTTAAATGGACGAGTCCAAAGCTTAAAATTCCAATCGGCTGATCCAACAAAATGAATGGATTTTTGTGCTTTAATATCATGATTAATTTGCCCATTAAAATCTCTAATCTCCTTATAAAATGGAGGTTGATAATAATACCCTGTAGCAAATCGAAATAAAACATCCTTTTTCCAGTCAGGTTTAAAGTTGATCGACATTCTTGGGCTGATCAAAAACTGTTCATTGAAATCCCAATAATTAAAACGGATACCGGCATTAAACGAAAATCGCTGATCGTTATTTAACAGCCACTTATTTTGCATAAAACCACTAACACGATTTGATTTTAAATTTATTTTGGCTTTCGTCGATTTGAAAAGCTCCAAATCCGGATTTTCAGGATTTGGATCTCCGGGAATACTTTGTGGATTTGGGATAGAAAAATAAGCTGAATCTACCATTTCCCATTCACTTAATCGATCGTTGATTTGCTCATGCTGGAATTTAAAACCCCATTGCAAAAATTGTTCATCATGAAAAAGCTGACCACTGTGCTCAAAACTTGTCACTCTGGCTTTTAAATAATTGCGGGCATGATTTAAATGCGTGCCTATTCCTTGTGATTCGATCACATCTCCAAATTCATCGCTGCCAAGATTACTTTCAAGCTGACCATTCCAATATTGCCCTTGAATATCAAATGTTTCACTTTCAACAGTACTAAAAGTGGATGCTGTAAAACGGATATTTAAATTTTGAATTGGGTGATAATTTGCTGATAAAGCACCAAATTTGGTTTCAAAGCGATCTACTTCCTGTCCTTCAAAATAAACTTTTAGGCGATAAGCTTCATTTACGGTTCCAAATCTGGTATCACGATCGCTAGGTTGTAAATTATAAACATTGCTTGCGATATTTCCCAAAAAAGATATGACCCATTGATCATTTACCTGATAATCAACATAGCCTTGTAAATCTGTAAAAGAAGGATTGTAATCGCCCTTGGTATCAAGTCCTTTCAACATATAGCGATTGGATTGATGGCGAACTCCCAACAAAAAAGAAAGTCGATTATCTTTCGTAACGCCCTCAATATGTGCATTTGAACTAAGCAAACTAATGGTGGCAGAACTTCCATTTGAATTCGGACGTTTGTAAGAAATATCTAAAACTGAAGACATCTTATCGCCATATTTCGCATCAAAACCTCCGGCTGAAAACAAAATTGATGAAATTAAGTCAGAATTAATAAAACTCAAACCCTCCTGTTGTCCCGATCGAATTAAGAATGGACGATAAATTTCTATTCCATTCACATAAACTAAATTTTCATCATAATTACCTCCACGTACAGAGTATTGAGAACTCATCTCATTATTCGAAGAAACACCCGGCATCGTCTTGATTAAATCCTCAATATTACCAGAAAGACTTGGGTTTATCTTGGCTGTTTTAGGATCAATTTTTGTCAATCCACTCTCTCTGACTTGTTCATCAACAACTACAACATCAGGTAAATCTGTAAGTAAAACCTTTAATTTAATATTGAACTGCTTTCTTGAGCCGGTTTCTAAATTAAGTTTTATTTCTTCCTGCTGATATCCAATAAATGAATAAACCAAAATCACTTCTTTTTGGGCAAGAATTATAAGTTCATAATCACCACTTTTATTAGAAACCACTCCTATTAAGCTATTTTTTATAGAAACAGTAGCAAGTTCGATCGGTCGATTCTGCTCATCCGTAATTTTGCCGAAGACAACAGCCTCGTTCTGAGCAAAAGAACAGAAACTTATGAGTAAAAGTAAAATGGAGATAAAATGTTTTTGGCTTATCATCAATCAATCAATAATCTTAGCTAAGATAACTTTTTCTGAGCTTAATTATTTCGTGAAACCAAATTTTTAAACACGTCCGCGATTTAAAAATTATAAGTTGAACGAAGCCCGTTAGTGAAACGTATCGGGGTCGCTAAATATTTATCTACATTAATGAAGTCATTAACAACAAACACTTTTATTCAGATAACATAAAAAAAGTGCAAAAAAAATGCTGTCACATAAAATGCAACAGCAGGACATATTGAGTTGAATCCGGTTATCTGTTCAGAAAACCTTTTTCACGTGCTTCTTTTAAACAAGCAGAAATTCCTTTTTTATTGATGGTACGCAAAGCATGTGTAGAAACCTTGAGTGTAATCCACTGATCTTCTTCAGGAATATAAAACTTTTTAGTTTGTAAGTTTGGACTAAAAGTACGTTTAGTTCTGCTATTAGAGTGTGATACGTTATTTCCTGTAATTACACTTTTTCCTGTTATTTCACAAATTTTTGACATAGCAATTGATTTATCTAAAGATTCATTTTTTAAATCGGAGTGCAAATTACGTGATTTTTTTTCAATTAGACAACTCTATGGAAATATTTTTTTATATTTCCTTTCTGATCATATTTAAAGCAGTGAGAGCAGCCTTTCTGATGTTTCTTCCACGATGTTCTCCAAAAAGATATTTATTCGCAATTATTTTTTTATCCGGAGTTGCAATTGCGATCCAGATAGTTCCAACCGGCTTTTCTTCAGTGCCTCCATCCGGGCCTGCAATTCCTGAAACCGAAATTGCATAATCAGTTTTAAAGCTTGACTGAACACCCAAAGCCATCTCTATTACAACTTCTTTACTAACTGCTCCAAATTTCAGCAAGGTTTCAGCCGAAACTCCTAACATTTTTTCTTTTATTCGGTTATTGTAAGCTACAACCGATCCCATAAAACAACCCGAACTTCCTGAGATACTTGTAATCAAATGCGAAACATAACCACCGGTGCAGCTCTCGGCAGCTGAAATTGTCATCTGTTTTTCGAGTAATGATTTAACCACTATTTGTTCGATGGTTTCATCATTATATCCAAAAATGAGTTCAGGAATAAGCTTTTGTAATGCAGCCATTTGAACATCAAATTCATTTTGAAGTTTGGATCGATCAGTTCCTCTTGTTGTTAATCTTAAGCGAACCATTCCGGGTTGAGGCAAGTATGCCAGTTTAAAATGTGAAGGCAAAGAGTCTTCCCAGTGTTGAATAATTTCGGCTAATGCCGACTCTCCAATGCCTTGGGTTAAAACAGTTTTGTTAATGATAATTCCAGGATTAAACTTTTTTAATAAAAGAGGTATAATTTCATCACTTACCAAAGTTTTCATTTCAAAAGGTACACCCGGAATTGAAACAATTATTTGGTTATCCTGTTCAAACCACATTCCGGCAGCTGTTCCATGAATGTTCTTTAATGGAATGCAATTCGCAGGCAACTCGGCTTGTTTTCGGTTAATTTCAGACATTTTAAATCCACGTAATTTAAATAATGCTTCTACCCGAGCATAAACCTCCTCATTAAAAACTAAGGTTGTATCAAAATATTTACACAAAGCTTCTTTTGTAACATCATCATTGGTTGGCCCTAAACCACCTGTCATTACGATGACATCAGCTCTGTTTTTGGCTAAATCAAGAGATTCAAAAATATGGCTAAATGTGTCAGAAATTGAAGTAATTTGAACGACTTCAAATCCAGCCAGATTAAACTGTTCAGCCATCCAGGAAGCATTGGTGTTTACAACCTGACCGATCAGTAATTCATCCCCAATATTAATAATTTCTATCTTCATGATGCAAAAGTAAAGAATAAACAGTGCTTTTAAGAACATATTCATAAATTTGTGACTCAATAAAGATTCAATTATGCAAAAGCTTAAAGACACACAATTAATCGTGACAGCAGAGGGAGCTATCTACCACTTAAATCTGAAACCTGAAAATCTTGCAGATACTGTTATCATTGTTGGTGACCCGGGACGTGTCCCAACAATATCAAAATACTTTGATGAAATTGAATTTCAGGGGCAGAATCGTGAGATAAATACACATACAGGCCGGATAGGCAAGAAAAGGCTTACAGTATTATCAAGCGGAATGGGTCCAGATAATATAGATATTGTAATTAACGAACTTGATGCCCTGACCAATATCGATTTATTAAACAAAACTGTTAAACCAAATCATAAAGCTTTAAATTTAATCCGACTGGGAACATCCGGAGCCGTTCAAAGAGATATTAAAGTTGATTCTTTTGTGATGTCGAAATTCGGATTAGGGCTTGATGGAGTAATGAATTTTTATAAAGTACCGGATGGTATCCTTGAAACAGAAATGTGTAAATCTGTTAAAAAACAAATTGAATGGCCTGAACAATTAGCCCAACCTTATATCGTAAAATGTTCTGAAGATTTGGCAAAGAAAATTGGGTTTGACATGCATCAGGGAATTACCGTCACAGCTCCCGGTTTTTATGGCCCACAGGGCAGAACACTTAGAATGCAGTTGAATTTCCCCGATTTTATCCAGAAATTAGAAACTTTCAGGTACAAAGATGAAAGAATTTTAAATTTTGAAATGGAAACTTCTGCCTTGTATGGTTTGGGTCGATCACTTGGACATAATGTTTTAACTATTTGTGCCGTAATCGCCAACAGAATTACCGAAGAGTACTCCGCCAATCATCACAAACCTGTTGAAACACTCATAAAACTATTGCTTGAAAGGATTACAGCTTAACTATCTTAATCAATAAATTTCAACATTGATTTGTTAAGAAGCTAATTTTCATGAGGGTTTATTCTCTATTTACTATCTTATCTTTGATATCATAATTATGTCAAGTAATAAAAAAGACAGTAAGGAACTTTTAGCTTTGGTTCGTTTATTAGACGATCCCAACGAGACGGTATACTCAAAAGTGAAGGAGCAAATATTCCTTTATGGCTCAGAGGCAATTCCCGCTCTTGAAAATGCCTGGGAGAATTCATTTGACGATACTATTCAACAAAGAAGTTTGAATTTAATTCATGAAATTCAATTCGAAAACACCTATCTGGACTTGAATAAATGGGCGCATTTTCAATTTGACGATTTATTATTGGGATATATCATCGTTACTAAATACAACTATCCTGATTTGGATTCTACTAAAATAATTGCCCAAACAGCAAAAATTATTCAAGATGTTTGGCTTGAATTGAATAATAATCTGACAGGTTTAGAAAAAATAAAAGTGATCAATCATGTATTTTTTGATTTGTTTCATTTCAGAAATAACAAGAAGAATTTTTATGCTGCTGAGAACTTCTTCCTTAATAATTTACTTGAAACCAAATTAGGAAACCCAATATCACTTGGCCTTTTATATTTAATAGTTTGTCGCAGTTTGAAAATTCCGGTTTACGGAGTGAATTTGCCTAATCATTTTGTTTTGGCATATGTTGATGAAATATCAATTTTACATAGTGTAGTTGAAAAAGACGATGTGTTATTCTATTTAAACCCATTCAATAAAGGAAAAGTTTTTACTAAAAACGAAATTGATTTATTTGTGAGACAATTAAAACTGGAACCCAACGATAATTACTACCTTCCTTGTGATAACACAACGATTATCCATCGTCTTCTTGAAGATATGATACTGGCTTATACAAAACTTGGGTACAACGATAAAATTGCAGAACTTAAAAGACTTTTAGAAGCAGTTCAGATATAAGATTTCAGACTAGACTTTATTTACAGAAAAAACCTCAATAATCATGTGGTTTCTAAATTAGAATGAAAAAAGCCCTGCCATAAAATGACAGGGCTCGACTATTTAGGTTAATTAGTTGGGTTATACAACACCTTGGGCTAACATAGCTTCTGCAACTTTTACAAAACCACCAATATTGGCACCAGTTACATAATCGATGTATTCACCTTGAGTTCCATAAGTAACACAAGTGGTGTGAATATCTTTCATAATTTGTTTTAAGCGGCTATCAACTTCTTCGCGTGTCCAAGAAAGACGAAGAGAGTTTTGTGACATTTCAAGACCAGAAACGGCAACACCACCTGCATTAGCTGCTTTACCAGGACCATAAAGAATTTTAGCTGCTGTGTAAACTGCAATTGCATCAGGAGTAGAAGGCATATTTGCTCCTTCAGAAACAACGAAACATCCGTTTGCAATCAAAGTTTTTGCTTCTTCTTCGTTCACTTCATTTTGAGTTGCGCAAGGCATAGCTACATCACATTTAACACCCCAAGGACGTTTTCCTTCGAAATATTCACAACCAAATTTATCAGCATACTCTTTAATTCTTCCTCGTTTAACATTTTTCAGTTCCATGAGAAAAGCTAATTTATTGGCATCAATTCCGTTTTTATCATAAATAAAACCAGCAGAATCAGATAAAGTAACAACTTTACCACCTAATTCGGTAACTTTTTCGCATGCATATTGAGCAACATTTCCAGATCCTGAAATTGCAACAATTTTTCCTTTAAATGAATCGTTTCTAGTTCCAAGCATGTTTTGTGCAAAATAAGTAGCACCATAACCTGTAGCTTCTGGACGGATTAATGATCCACCCCATTGCAGTCCTTTACCAGTCAATACACCGGTGAATTCATTACGGATACGTTTGTATTGTCCAAATAAATAACCGATTTCTCGACCACCGGTACCAATATCACCAGCTGGAACATCGGTATCAGGTCCAATATATTTACAGAGTTCTGTCATAAAACTTTGGCAGAATTTCATTACTTCATTGTCTGATTTTCCTTTTGGATCGAAATCAGATCCACCTTTACCACCACCCATTGGGAGTGTGGTTAAACTGTTTTTCAATACTTGTTCAAATGCTAAGAATTTCAATACACCAAGATTTACAGTTGGGTGTAACCGAATTCCACCTTTATAAGGGCCAATAGCACTATTCATTTGGATTCTATATCCTTTGTTAATTTGAATTTCTCCTTTATCATCTAACCAAGGAACTCTGAATAACATTACTCTTTCAGGTTCTACCAATCGTTCAAGAATTTTTGCAGTTTTGTACTTAGGGTTTTCCTCAACGAAAGGAATCAAAGATTCTACTACTTCGTGAACGGCTTGGTGGAATTCAGATTCACCTGGATTTTTAGCAATTACTTTTGCCATAAAATCATTTACTTTTTGATCTAATGCCATAATTTTAATTTTTTAAATTTATAAGAGATGTTAATTTTTTCACAGTTCAATATTAAAGATATTTAGCCTATGATTTACATTTTGAGTCCTAATTTCGGTGGTTCACGGATTAAAATCAGTAAAACACGCAAAGGTATTTTTGCAATGCCATGGCGGTTTTCAGGACGTTTTTCAAGCTTGATATCTAAAGATGTGAACATTAACGATTTTTTAGCGTAGAAATCAAATATTGCGTTTTAGAAAACAAAAGTGGCATTATGCAGAATGAAAAACCAAGAACTTTAACGTTATTCTATTTATTAATTTTATTCTCATTAGTAATGCTAAATGGAAGTATTATTCCTTATGAAATTATTTCTCTTAAAAGTGCCAGTTCTTCAGATACACTTTATTCTGGACAAATAGTTGCACATGCTTATATTCAGGAATTTCCATTACCAAATGCGGAGATAAAATTCACGTTATTAGATAGTGTGAATCAAACTTCAAAACTTATTTATGAAGGAATCACAAATTATAATGGCGAACTTTTAATTGATAGTTTGCCTATCGTTAACAATTATGTTGGCATTGTTGATTTACTGATTGAACAAGGTGTAAAAAACCAAGTTTACATTTCAAATAATGGAACTGGTTCTGATCATGGAATAGTTATAAATTCAAAAACAGAAGTTTCGAAACAAGGAAATATCATCGATATGAATGGCAAATTGATCGAAAAGATTACTCTCGTTTTCAACCCCTTTAACATTACTTATGAAGGATCCTGGAGGGCTGCTCAAGTTAAAACCGGAACCTATTTTTTTTATGTTGAGACTTTAGACGGCACCATTTCAGGTAAAATTAGTCACATTTCAAATCATCCAACAACATTTAGTAATGGTCAAGCTTATTTTAATAAGCCTATTTCAGTAG
>Ga0268284_1000849_pt1 | contig 18039 bp, 16 predicted proteins | sample saktaG_14_FD_190137 | JGI IMG/M metagenome (GOLD analysis project Ga0268284, IMG submission 190137) | Saline water microbial communities from Sakinaw Lake, British Columbia, Canada - sak_2013_06_06_40m | ecosystem: Environmental > Aquatic > Non-marine Saline and Alkaline > Saline ...
GTGGTGACCGCGAAATACGATGACTCGGTGCTAGAGATTTTCGGCATTCCTGAAATGAAGCGTCTGCTGCCGCCGCTGGTCCAGAGCGCGGAAGTCTGCGGCACAATCACTGCGGAAGCCGCAGTGTTGACAGGCTTAAAGGCGGGTACGCCCGTTGCGGGCGGCATGTTTGACATTGACGCATGCGGACTCTCCTCGGGCTGCAGGGATGAGCGCCAGTTCGTTATTGTGGCCGGCACCTGGGGCAATAATCAATACATTGCTCGCGAGCCTTTGGTGGACAAGGGATTGTTCATGACCTCCTGCTACAGCATCCCCGGCTGGTATTTGATGCTTGAAGGAAGTCCGACAGGCGCAGGCAATCTGGAATGGTTTATCTCGACCTTTCTTGAAGATAAAAAAACATTATTAAAACAGGAAGGTAAAGACTCCGTGTTTACCTGGGCGGATCGCGTGATTGGGGCCTGCGAGCCCAAGGAGACGGATCCGATCTTCCTGCCTTTTGTCTATGGCGAGAACGTGGGTTATCCGGCAAAGGCTACGTTCCTCGGTCTTGCGAGCCAGCATACACGCGCCGAGGTGTTGCGCGCGGTCTACGAAGGCTGTGTCTTTTCACACAACATGCATATCCAGCGCCTCTATGCGTTCCGCGAGAAACCCGAGGTCGTGCGCATTACAGGCGGCGCGGCGCGGAGCGCGGTCTGGATGCAGATGTTCGCGGACATTTTTCAAGTGCCGGTCGAAGTGCCGGATGGTTCAGAGCTCGGCGCGTTGGGCGCTGCGATAGCCGGTGCTGTCGCGGCGGGAATCTATCCGACGTACGACACAGCTATCACGGCGATGACGCGCGTGGCCCGGCGGTATGAACCGAATGCGGCGCGAGCGGAGATCAATGCAAAGCGTTATGCGATTTACAGCAAAGCATGTCAGGCGTTGAAGGCATTCTATAGTTAATATCAGAAAGGAAGAAAGTTATGATGATGATTCAGAGATTGGCAACAGGTTCGTTAATCGCGGCACTCGCGGTTGGCTTGACAGGATGTTCTGAGAAACCGAAAGCAGAGCCTGCAAAGGCGATGCCCGGGGTGAGCGCACTGAAGACGCCGAAATTGGCCTTTGATTTGACAGGCAAATATAGCAACCCGGATGGCATGTGCATCAAGGATGGCGAACTCTACATCAACATGAACAATATCACGTCAGGTAAGCCTTCAAAGATTGTGAAGCTGACGAAAGAAGGGCAGCTTGTTGATGTGGTAGAGCTTCCTGTTCATCCAAAGACAGGTGTGATCTGCGCACTTGGCATTGTCTTTGCGAAAGACGGGAACCTGTATGTCAACGACAACCAGAATTTTGCAGGCAAGGGTCTTGGACTTTCGCGGATCTTTCGCGTGGTGATGAAGGACGGCACGGCTGAGAAAGTCGAAGTTGTTGCAGAGGGGATCAATGAAGCAAACGGCATTACGACGTTTGGCGATACGCTCTATGTGTGTGATACCAGCTATGGCACAAAGGAGGTGCACACGAGTGGCGTGTATCAGTTTAAGTTGAGCGAACTGAATGCGGAGAATCCGGTCCAGGTGACTGCCGGCGCGAAGGATCCGCACTGCATCGGCAGCTTTATCACAGCAGGCAAGTGGCCGGTCGGCGCAAATGGCATTGCGGCGGATGAAAGCGGCAATGTGTTTGTCTGTAACTTCGGCGATGCCGTGCTGTGGAAGTTCACCTTTGATGCGGAGCGCAAGGTCAAGATGTTCAAGCCGTTCACGGACTGCAAGCGGTATGGCGTGGAGAGCCTGGATGGCCTGCAGTATGATGGCGAAGGAAGTCTCTGGACGGCCGACTTTATTGGCAATGCTGTTGCGAAAATTGCCACAGCGTGTGGCACAGTAACGATTGTCGCAAAGAATGAGCCGAACAGCGGCGCCGGCGGCAAGCTGGTGTCGCCCTCCGAATGTATCCGCTTTGGCAACAAGGTGTATGTTTCAAACATCAATCTCTCTTTTGGTCCGCATAAGGCCATCAAGGAAGAGACGATGTCGGTGATTGAATTATAAGGGGCTTATGATCGACAACCTTTCACCGCGTGAGGAGGGGATCATCCAGAAGATCATGGAGAATCCCCGCATCTCAGTCGCGGAGTTGTCCAAGGATTTTGGCGTGTCGGAGGTGACGATTCGCAATGACCTCAACGACATGGCGGAGCAGGGGCTGATTGTCCGCACACGCGGGGGCGGTCTGCCCGCCTTTCATCCGTCCATCTTGGAACGTCAACGTGTCAATCATGAGTGCAAACTCAGGATTGCAAAGGCTGCGGCGGAGATGATTCACAGCGGTGATGAGATTATGCTGGTCGGAGGGACAACGACTTCACTGATCCCACGTTTCCTGTATGGAAAGCGCGATATCAAAGTGGTCACGAATTCGACCTATCTGCTACCGTATGCACGCACGAATATGGGTTTAAAGGTCACCTTCACGGGCGGCGAGTTCCGTCCGGAAAACGAGGTGATGGTCGGTCCGACCGCATTGCGTGAATTGGCGCAGTTTCATGTCGCAACAGCTTTCCTCGGCGCAGATGGAATTTTACCAGACAAAGGCGTGACAGCAGACAGCGTTGAAATTGCGGAGGTCGTTCGGACCATGGCAGCGCAGGCGGAACGTCTTGTTGTCTTGGCGGACTCGTCAAAAACATTGCGTGCAGGGTTTGCCTACATGATGCCGCTTGAGAAGGTGCATACCTTTATTACCGATACGGACATTCAGCCTGAGGTGGCGAGTGCCATCCGCCAAGCGGGTGTTCAGATTATTACTGTTTAACAACAAACAAAGGAGAAGCAGAAGAATGAATAACTTTCTTGATTTCACAGGAAAGACAGCCCTTGTGACCGGTGCAGCCGGCGCCATTGGCAAGAGTGTTGCAGCCGGACTGGCACAGTGCGGTTCGCGCGTGTTTATTACCGACCTCAAGAAGGAGGGGGTTGACGCGACCGTGGCAGAATTGAAGCAGGCGGGGTATACGGTCGAAGGCCTAGCAGCAGATGTGACAAATGAGGAGCAGGTCAAGACCGTTGTGGATGCAGCCGCGAAGTGCTTCAGCAACAAGATTGATATCCTTGTGAACGTCGCAGGCGTGGCGGGGCAGAATGCCATTGAAGCTATTACGGAAAAGGAATGGGATTTCGTCTTTGCGGTCAACTGCAAGGGGACCTTCTTCTTCATCAAGCACGTGGTGCCCTTCATGAAGGCTGCCAAGTATGGCAAGATTGTCAACTATTCGTCGCAATCCGGCAAAAATGGCTCGGCCTTGCTCAGCCACTACAGTGCGGCCAAAGGAGCCATCATCAGCTTTACACAGGCGCTCGCGTACGAGTTTGCGAAAGACAATATCAATGTCAATTGCGTCTGCCCCGGCGTTGTGGACAATACAGGCGTGTGGACGTTTATGTCCTCCAACTATATCGACAACATGAAGCAGGCGCGCGAAGATGTCGTGAAGAGATTCTCGGCGAAGATTCCGCTGGGTCGTCTAGCGAGCATCGAGGATGTCGTGGATACGACTGTTTACCTCTGCTCGTCCGCTTCGGACTATATTACCGCACAGTCACTCAACATCTCGGGCGGACGTCTTTCCCTGTAAGGAGGAAAAAACATGGAATTCACAAAAGAACAGATTGGCAAGATGATGGATCACGCGGTGCTGAAGCCCTCGATGACGGATGAAGACATCCGCAAGAACGCGGCGATGTGCATTGCGAAGAAGGTGGGCGACCTCTGCGTGCGTCCAAGTGATGCGGCCTTGGCGGCGTCGCTGGTGAAGGGCACGGGCACGACGATCGCTGTTGTCATTGGCTTCCCGCATGGCGCGAGCCGTCCGGAAGTCAAGGCGCTGGAGGCCAAGCTGGCCATTGAAGACGGGGCGAACGAACTCGACATGGTGATGAATATCGGCAAGTTCCTCTCGGGCGATTATGATTGGGTCGTACGCGACATCAAGGCTGTTGTCGCAGAGGCGAAGCCGAAGGGCATTGTAGTCAAGATCATCCAGGAATCCTGCCTGCTGACGTTGGAACAAGTGGCAAAGGCGTGTGAGCTCTCCATTCAAGCCGGGGCTGACTTTGTGAAGACCTCCACGGGCTTTAACGGTGACGGCGCGACGGTCGAGCAAGTCGAGGTCATGCTGAAGACCTGTAAAGGGCGCGCTAAGGTGAAGCCGTCTGGCGGCATCCGCGACTGGGAACGTGCCGTGATGTTTGCGAAGATGGGCGTTGATCGTCTAGGCGTCGGCTCCGCTGACAAGATCCTGGATGGCGCGCCAGCCGGCGATGGATACTAAGGTGAGGCGGTTGGGGGAGGCGATGGTCTCCCTTGCTGTTGATTCAAAAAGAAAAGAGCCGTCTGCGAAGGTCGCAGGCGGCTCTCTTTTTGATCTGTTCAGTTATTGGACGAACTTGCCCGGCCAACTGACTTCCATGTCGATGGGAATGGAAGCTGCGGCATTCTTATCTGCCATCGGAGCGATCACATCTGAAGCCAGGCACCAGTTCAGCACGACCATGAGAATCGCGGCAACGGATGCGAAGACGATGGAGACGACCGAGAATGTCTTGTACCCCTGCGAGACGGGTGCGCCATAAGCCTCAATCTCGGAGATAGGTGTCATCTGGATACCGTCCACGGACCCGGTATCGCCTCCATCGGATTCGGTTGTAGAGGAGATGGGTGCGCCAGGACGACGGATTTTCAATGTCTTTTTCTGGGTGACGGTTGACGTATCCAATGGTGCCGGAGCAACCTGTGCTTCAGCCGGGATAGCGGAATCAGGAATCCGTGATGTCTGCCGAATCGGGGTCGTTAACGACTTGATCGCCCCTGTTGAAGAGGCAGACTTGACGGTTGGAGGGACGAACGGGGATTGGGCTGCGGTAACAGGACCAGGGGCTGCCAGATCGGTCGGGCGTTTCAAGCGGATGGTCTTGGGCGCTGCATTTTCGGGTGACGCAACGGGAATCGACGTGGTTGCGCCGATTGCGGAATCCAAAGAGATGCGCGATGTCTTGGATTTAGCAGCCTGCACGGAGGCCGCAACTTGGGCCGGGCTTGACACCGTTCCTCCGGGTATAATCTGCGCGGTCATTGAAGGCGCCAGCGCGACAGGGCGCATTCGTACAGTCGCTGCATCGGATGATGCAGGCGCAATAGGGGATACAGGCGAACCTGCTCCGGCTGCTGGGTAGGGAGCAATGGGTTTCAGGCGCACGGTAATGGGGCGTGGCGATCCTGATGCGGCCATCGGTGTGGCTTTGGGAGGAATAGTCGGTTGGTTTTGTTCGTCCATGATGAATCTCCTTTGGTCTTAAACAGCCATGACTTCAGCTTCTTTGTTTTTCAGTTCAGTGTCAATCTTTGCAGTATGCAAATCAGTTGCCTTTTGTACTTCGGTCAGTCCGCGGTCGCGTTCATCCTCGGTAATCTTCCCGTCTTTCTGTAATGTCTTGATCAGTTCATTACCATCGCGGCGGACATTGCGAATGGCTACACGTGCTTCTTCAGCGCGAGTCTTGGCAACCTTTACGATCTCTTTGCGGCGCTCTTCGTTCAGCTCAGGAATACGGATACGGATCAGTCGTCCGTCGCTTTGTGGAGTGACGCCTACATTGGCTGCTAAAATAGCCTTCTCAATTTCACCCAACACAGTCGGATCATACGGGCTGATGGTCAGCATACGCGGCTCAGGCGCTGAAACGTTGGCCAGGTCACGCAAGCGCGTTGGCGTCCCATAGTAAGAAACCTGAATACCATCCACCAAGGCAGGCGAAGCCTTGCCTGTGCGCAGACCCGCAAACTGATCCTTCAGCATGCGCATCGTGTTGTCCATCTTTACATTTGCATCTTTTAATACATCGCTGACTGATTGCATAATCCTTTTGTTCTCCTTAGGCTGACTTACCCTTTGCTTGCACAATCACTGACCAATGTGCCGATGGTCTCCCCCTGTACAATACGTTCAAGAGCCTCGTCATCAAAAAAGTCAAATACGACAATGGGGATCTTGTTGTCCATGCACAGCGCGAACGCGGCAGAGTCCATGACCTTTAAACGCTTGGCCAGCGCGTCTTCATACGAGACTCGATCATAGCGTGTGGCTGTGGGGTCAAGATTCGGATCCGCTGTGTAAACGCCGTCGACCTTTGTCGCCTTCAATAAAACTTCCGCGCCTATTTCACTGGCGCGCAACGCCGCTGCGGTGTCTGTACTGAAATAGGGGTTTCCGGTTCCGCCTGCAAAAATCACAATGCGTCCCTTTTCGAGATGGCGCAAGGCTCTGCGTTGAATAAAGGGTTCCGCCACCTTCTGCATGTCTATGGCTGTCTGGACGCGCGTGTCCACGCCCAGTTGCTCCAGCGCGTCCTGCATGGCCAGGCCGTTGATGATGGTCGCGAGCATGCCCATGTTGTCCCCTGTCGTCCGGTTCACACCCTTGGATTGACCCTTGAGGCCGCGGAAAATATTCCCGCCGCCCAACACAATGCCAATCTGTACACCCATGTTAGCCACTTTTGCAACACGCTTTGCCATCGATGCCAAAATAGTCGGATCCAGGCATTCGCCTGTCGCCTTGTTGCCGAGCACTTCACCACTCAGTTTCAACACCACACGTTTATATTTAAGAGCAGTATTCATTTAAAAAAAAGACGCTGTCTGTGTAGGTCTGTTATCGCCTGTCCGGCAGCTTATGTTTTGTGACGATAGATAATACGGCCCTTGGTCAAGTCATACGGTGAAATTTCAAGCGTCACCTTGTCTCCCGCGGCAATCTTAATAAAGAATTTTCTCATCTTGCCCGAAATATGGGCAAGAATCTCATGGCCGTTCTCCAGTTTCACTTTGTACATTGTCGCGGGCAGGACCTTCACAACCGTTCCTATTACCTCTATGGCATCATCACTCGGCATAAATCTCCGTTTCAGTTAATTACACGATAGACACAGTGGATAAGTGTACCACGCTTGCGGCGGATTGACAAGTCCCCGCATGGAGGATTTTATTTTTTTTATAGCCGCGTGTCAAAAAGCAACAAGCCACGTCCCCCGACGTGGCTTATGTGCTTACTGTTGAACGCAGTTAAACGCTCGAAGTGCGTCTTGCCGTATTCACAGCTATGTCCTAATCCTGGCGCGTTATCAGGCAGAATAGTATTTTTAACCCGGCCTGTGATGCCTTTACTCCTAAAACCCGCAAAAGCTGTAAGTATTATTGCAAGGGTCGTGCCAACCTGTAACTTGAGCGTCGCGTTGCGTTCAAATTTATGAGACTGGACGTATAACAAAAATATGTTATGCTTTAACCTTCATTGGTAATTCTTTTATAAGAGTAACGAGAGGGAGGGGACGATGTTAAGATTATTAGTGTTTTCGCTTATGATAATAGGATCAAGCAAAGGATTTGCGGTGCAAATCATCCCTGATAACCTAGCCAGGTCTGCTACGGTCACTGCCGATTCGGAATATCATGCCGGACATGCCGCCAAATTTGCGGCTGATGGTAAAATTGCTGACGAACTCGGATCGCAGGATGCGAATGAGGCGTGGGCCGTTGTCGGCAGTACGCATGCGAAGGGGGCGACGCTCACCTTCGAGTGGAAAAATCCTGTTCAGGTGCGCGAACTCCTCTATTTTGGGCGTACCGCATTTTCCTTGGATGAGTGCTGGGGGGCGTGCGAGGTCTTCTGTAATGACGAGACAACCGTTTGTGCATCTGCCTCTTTTGAAAAGAAGCACGGTCCGCAGCGCATCACGCTTCCCGAGGCGCGGACGGTCAGCAAACTCCGGATTGTATTTAAACAGGGGGGAGGTAATCCTGGGGCGGCGGAAGTGATGATCTTCCCCAATCTTGTTTCTCCGATTGAGTTTGATAAACTTGTGCAGAATACTTATGAAAGCGAACTGTCGAAAAGTGCAGCATCCCAGCAGATGGTTGCGACCATGAGTCAAGGGAAGCTGGGCTTTGATTCCCTCGTGGTCATCAAGCGGAAGCCCCTCAATCCAACGCATGTGTATACGTATCATGTGGAGGGTCTTGAACAGGGAGGCGGACTCTATCGGCTCAATGTCACAGATGGCGTATTGACATCCTTGGTGGATGCCGCCGAGGGCGTCATCCTCGATTGTCAGGTGTCGTATGACGGCAAGCAAATCCTCTTCTCCTGGAAACGGACGATGCAGTCCCCTTTTGAAATCTGGCGGATTAATGTGGATGGCACCGGACTGGGAAAGGTGGTCGCGGAGAAGTCAAACAACATGAATGCCTGCTGGTTGCCGGATGGCGGGATCGCTTTCATGTCCGATCGCAAGCCCGCCTTCGCCTATTGCTGGACCAGTACCTCGCCTGTCCTCTTCCGTGCGGACCGCGACGGGAAAAATCCGCTTCGCCTTTCAGCGAATTACCTGACGGACTTTACGCCCTCCATCATGACCGATGGACGCATCATCTTCAGCCGATGGGAATATGTTGACCGGCCGGCCATTCCCATCCAATCGCTTTGGGCGATCAATCCGGACGGGACGTCGCTGGCGGGCGTCTTTGGCAATCGCGTACTCTGTCCGGCGACCTTTATGGAGGCGAAGGACATCCCGGGCGCGCCGGGCAAAATCCTCTGCGTCATGACCAGCCACAACGGTCCCTGTCGGGGTGCGATTGGCTTATTGGATCTGACCAAGGGCGGTAACGCGCAGGAGTCTATCACGAATCTGACCCCCGATGTTCCTGTGGGGAAAGTGGATGATGCCGGTGCAGGCAATGGCATGCGCGGACCGTATGAAAGTCCCTTCCCTGTGGACGGCACCTATTATCTCGTCTCAAAGCAAGGCACGATTTTGCTGCGCGACTATAAGGGGACCCTGGAGGTCGCGATCCGCACGCCGGAAAAGAATCTGGGCTTCTATTCGCCTCAGCCTATCCGTTCCCGTGCGCTCCCGCAGACGCCTCGGCCGTACCGTGTTGAAAAAAATGCCGAGCCGTGGGCCGATATTGTCATGCACAATGTCTATGTCGGACTGGAAGGCTTTGTCAAGCCGGGAGAGATTAAGCGGATTGCGATTGTCCAGGAGATGGAAAAGGATATTCGAGCCGATACCTCGTGCCGCCAATTCGGCTTCCAGTTTCCTGTTGTGTCCTGCGCAGCGACGTATGCGCCCAAGCGCGTGTGGGGCTTCGCCAAGGTGGAGTCCGATGGCTCGGCCCATTTCCGTGCGCCTGCGAATGTGCCGATCTACTTCCTGCCGCTCGACGCTGAAGGCCGCGCGGTCCAGCGCATGAGAACCTTTACCCATTTCATGCCCGGCGAAAAGCAGAGTTGCATCGGCTGCCACGCAGACCGCAACTATGTATCTCCGACAATCATCACGAGTCGCGGGCGCTCAATGGCGGCATCGCGTGCGCCAGAGAAACTGGCCCCTCCTACATGGGGCGCTGAACATGGATTCAGCTTCCCCCGGGTTGTCCAGCCTGTGCTGGATAAGCATTGCGTGCGGTGTCACAATGGGAACTCGGATAAGTCGCCCAAGCCCGAACTCACAGGCGACCGTACCGATTTCTTCAATGTCGCGTATGAGAATCTCGCACGGCTGGACAGTATCGCCGGGTCAAAGAATACAGACTATTGGGGACCCAACAAAGGCAAGGGGAACCCCTATACGTCCTGGATCACAAGCTATAACGGATGCGAAGCGAACATCTTGCAGATTCAGCCGAAGAGCTGGGGATCTCCCGTCAGCAAATTGGCGGACGTGGTTGTCTCCGGCCATTTACGCGCAGACGGCAGCAAGCGCATTAAGCTGACTGCCGATGAGCAGCTCCGTATCGTGATGTGGATTGATCTGAATGTGCCCTTCTATGGAACGTCACAGTCGTTGCAGACGTATCTGCCGGGTTGCCGGAGAGTCTTGCCTCCCCAATTGGATGAGACCTTGAAGGAGGTCGCCACGCGTCGCGGCTTCGAATTGCCGGAAACGTTCTATGTGCGCCTCGATAACCCCGAGAAAAACCCCTTCCTTGCCATCCCGTTATCCAAGGGACAGTTCGCGTCCAAGGATGACCCGGACTATAAACGGATACTCGCTTGCTTTGGGAAGGTACAGGAGGAGCTCGCGAAGCGCAGTGAGGTGGATTATAGAAAAGTGATCGAATCTTCCGAAGTCCAAAGCTATTGAGGGCTGAAGCCGGCATGTAAAACGGAGAAGCATAATGAATACTCGGTATTTCGTGTTGGGTGTAGGATGTGTATTGTTGACGGCGTGGGGTCATGCGGAAGGCGCGTCGACAAACCTCCTGTCGAAGAGCCAATTGAAGCTGTTGGATAAGAATGGTAACGGCATCATCGACTATAAGGAGCTGGAATGCCTGCCTAAGGCACAGTCTGAGGCGGCCTTAGACGCGTATGACATCAATTCGGATGGTGAAATAACCGCCGTCGAACTTGAACGCGTACCACGTATTAAAGAAGACATAGCAAAAGAGGCAAAAAAAGAGCAACTTGCAAAGCAGCAGCAAGCACAGAAGCAACGGCAAGCCGCTCAGAAAAAAAAGCAGGTGGCGAAAAAGTCTGAGCAGAAGAAGGCGGAGCAAAAAAAGCCTGTTCCAAAGGCTGACCCCAAAAAAACCGCTAAAAAATAGGATTTTGCATCTAATAAAGCATCCATGTTAAAAGAACTAACAGCTTCTATGTTTGTGTTGTCCACTGTCGTGCTGGCGGCGGAACGACCCAATATCCTGTGGCTGACCAGCGAGGACAACTCGTATGATTCGCTGAAGTGTTATGGGAACACGCTGGCGCGGACGCCCCATCTGGATGCCTTGGCCAAGAAGGGCGTCCTCTATGAAAACTGTTATTCCATGCCCGTGTGCGCACCCTCGCGCTTTACGATCATTACGGGGATGTATCCGACAACATGCGGTCCGGCTCAGCACATGCGCGCCAGCGGAAAAATTCCCTCTTGGCTGACAGGTTTCCCAAAATATTTAAAAGATGCGGGCTATTACACGAGCAATAATTCAAAGACAGACTATAATTCACCGCTGATTCAACGCGTAGATTCATTCTGGTGCGCAAACAGCGCGCAGGCGAGTTGGAGGAATCGGTCGGATCTGAAGATGCCCTTCTTTAGCATATTCAACCATACGGTCTGTCATGAAAGCTGTCTCTTCCCGGCAGAAAAGAAATTTAGCTTTACAGCGACTGATCCATCCACGGTACGCGTTCCGCCCTACCAGCCGGACATCCCTGAATTTCGTCAGGACATCGCCCGAGCCATGGACTGTGTGACGGAGATGGATCGCCAGTGTGGCGAAAAGCTGAAACAACTCGAGGATGCTGGGCTTGCCGAGAATACGATTGTCTTTTACTACGGCGACAATGGCGGCATTACGACGCGCTCCAAACGCTCGTTGCAAGATAGCGGAACGCATGTCCCGCTGATCGTCTACTTTCCTCCGAAGTGGCAGCATCTTGCGCCCGCGGCGCCTGGATCGCGCATTAAGGATGTGGTGCACTTTGTTGATTTTGCTCCGACGGTCCTCTCCCTCGCCGGCCTTGAGATTCCGAAGTATATGCAGGGGCGTGCCTTTGCTGGCCAGGCCAAGGATCCTGCCCGCGACACTGTCTTCTGTACGCGCGACCGCATGGATGAACGGTACGACATGATGCGTTCAGCCGTGAGCGAACGCTATCTCTACATCCGTAACTTTCGTCCGGATATCCCGTATGTCCAACTCCTCCAGTATCAGTTTCAGTCACGCGATTATCAGGCGTGGGCGCGCTTGGCAAAAGAGAACAAGCTGACGCCCCGGACCGCTCTATTCTGGGGCGAGAAGCCGTCTGAAGAACTGTATGACAAACAGGCTGATCCGGACTGCGTGAACAACCTCGCCGCAAAACCGGAGAGTAGGGAAGTTTTGGAAAAAATGCGCAAGGCCTTGTGCGGCTGGATGATCGCTTGTCATGATAATGGGCTGTTGCCCGAGGGCGCGACGTATGAAGGTTATGAGGCCTCCCGCAAGGAAGGGGCTTTCTCTGCGGCGGATGCCTTGGCGCTTGCGATCAAGGCTTCAGACCGCAAGGTTGAAAATCTGCCGGAGTTCATGCGCGTCCTCTCAGGGGATACGCGCGAATATATGCGCTGGTGGGCTGCCCAAGGGTGCGCCATTTTGGGCAAGGAGGCCGCGCCAGCCGAAGCGATATTGCTGAAGGCGGCGAAGGACGATGCGTCTGGCGCTGTGCAAGTCGCAGCAGCCGATGCCCTGCGTCAGATGGGCCGGACAGCGGAAGCCATCGAGACGCTTCGCCACTGCTTCGTCCAGCAAGAGAATGCTGCGGTTGCCACGCAAGCTGCGAATGTGATGGATCGCCTGGGTGAGGCTGCACGTCCGCTATTGCCAGAGATAAAAGAGCGCGCCGAGGGAGTCACAGGGAAGAAACAGAAAAAGAGCGGGGGGGAAAACTATTCCGTCCGCATGGCAACAACTATCCATGATGTCCTCACAGGGAAGAAAGAGCGGCTCGTCTACCCCAAAGCCGAATGATGACATGACCCATACAGCACGTGAAATGACCTGAAACATTTTCTCACACCTTGCAAGGTGTGAGAAAATGTTTTTTGACAGGATGAACAGGATTTTTAGGATTCTTTTGGGTGGGCTAAGGAGACGGTTGTGTCCCGTGCACGACGGCGTCCCGCGCGTACCATGCATGGGTTGGTTGAACGTCTACTCCTTGTTGCGAATGGCGTCGAGATCGCCTTCCTTGGGTATGAACCTGCTTCTTCTCTCCTTGGGAAGCATATACTGTTTGATATCGTACCAAACGTAGTCTTCTTCAAAGTCCTCAAGGCAGACAAGATCCATCACTCCGACAAACTCGAAACGGACTCTGTTCCCGTCGCAGTTGCGGTAATTGTGCTGCATTGCCTTACCCTTGGCCTTTGCAGTACGAAGTGCTTCGCAGGCATCGAGAGCCTTGTAGCTAAGAATGCACTCTTCGCACACGCGGCGCTTGCCGAGACTGGCTCCCACCATGATGCGAAACTGAAAGAGCAGTTTGGCTGAGAACCGTTTTGTTTTCTGCTCTGTCATTTACTCTCTTGTCAACGTTGAGCCTCAAATGCGGGTATCCCCGTTATTTGAAGGTTCTGGTTGGATTCCTATTCATAATGTGTCCACATTCGGATGACTTTCACCGTTCTTGTATCTGAGAGAACTTGATAGACCAGACGGTGTTGAATGTTAATACGCCGTGAAAAAGCCCCCGATAGGTCTCCTATAAGTTTTTCGTAAGGCGGGGGATTCTGAAAGGGATTGTCGGCGATGATGGCGAGTAACCGCTCAACATTGTCGCGTAGACCAGAGGAGGAGACTTTCTTGGCATCCTTCTGTGCCTGCTTTGTATAAATGAGTGTCCACTTTACCATTTCAGTTCCTTTGAACATTCACGAACAGGTGTGATTAATCCTTTCTGAATGGAATCTTTCATGCCGGGAATGCTTGAAAGATAAAGCGTCTCCTGAATGGCACTCCAATCGGAGGAGGAAATAAGTACGGCAGTATTCCGCTTCCCTGTGATCGAAACGGGGAAGTGGGTCTCTGCCACATCGTCAATAAGTCCATAGAGGGATTTGCGCGCCTCGGATACGGTCATCGTCGTCATTTTTAAAATCCTTTCGTACGTCATACGGTACGCTTTTGATGCAAAGAAGTCAATAAGGGTTTTTCCGTGATTAGGCCAACTGTGGCCTAATATGGGAATAATTTTCACAGGGGCACGGACTTTCCAGTTCGTGGTTCAACGGGTTGGAAAACCCGTTCCCCCTTTCCTGAATTTTTTTTGGCATCTGAAAGCCAATCCTCAAAATCCTGTAAATCCTGTCAAAAAGTATTTGAAGTTATCTACAAGCGTTGCAGAATCTCTTGATCGGGCAATCTGCACAACGCGGATTGCGCGGTGCGCAACGGGTCTGGCCGAAGGAGACGAGGTAGGAGTTCCAGGTCTTCCAATACCGTATCGGAAGGATTTTGCGTAACGCCATCTCGGTGTCGTAGGGGGTCTTGGTCGTGATGAGGCCGAGGCGGTTGGTGATGCGGTGGACATGCACGTCTACGCAGATTCCTGGCTTGTCAAAGCCGAGGGCGACCACGAGGTTGGCAGTCTTGCGTCCCACACCTGGCAACTCGCAAAGCTCTTCAACGGTGCTGGGCAACACGCCGTTAAATTTTTCCTCCAACATAAGAGGAAGTTCTTTTAGGTGGCGCGCCTTATCACGAAAAAAGCCGACAGGATAGATGAGCTTTTCCAGTTTTTCCTGTGAGATTTTCTTCAAATCATCGGGTGTCATGACGTGTTGGAATAGACGTCCGCAGGCTCCGGCTGTACAGGCATCTTTTGTGCGCGCACTCAGGATGGTGCCCACCAACACATGGAAGGGATCGTTCGTTTGCGCGGCGACCAGTTCAATGATGGGCGCGTGCGTGGATTCATACGCCTTCTTGAGTAAGGTGTTGACAGCAGGTATGTCAGAGGTTGTCATGCCGTGGTATTATTTCACAACAGCGAGAGGATGGCAATCCTCTGTACCGGGAATTTTTTAGCACCCGAATGATACGTAAATAGGTTACTAAACGGGATTCCAGCTTACTCCTTTCATATTTCAACTTAAGGAAGTTGGACAGTGAAAGAGGGGGCAGGGGCGGGCGTTCTTGATATGGAGTGAAGGGGGTCTGCATTTTGATACCCACTAACACGCCAGGTGTTCGAACTGCCGTTGGCCAGCGACACGGCTGTCTGATAGGTGGTCCCCACCACATTGGTTGTCTCAAGCCTCGCATTGGTTGCTCCATCGGAAAGCATGAAAGTGTAGTAGTCCGCCGTCGGCACAGGTTGCCATGTAAATGTGGGCGAGCTGGCGTGGACAACAGCGTTGGATATGGGGGAGAGCAGAACCGAGTTCCTCCAGAGATACTCATTCACCGTCAAGTTGGCAGTGACATCATACAACCGGGGACCATCCACGTTGTAGGTGGCATCACCCAGCCATTTCAAGCAATAGCCCCCGCTGGCCAGGTTTGTAAAGGCATAGAATCCTGTCTCGCTGGAGGTGACGGTGTCCAGGATGGTGGGGTTGGACATCCAATCAGGAGGAAGCAATTGTACCGTTTGCCCAGCCAGAGTATTGGTTCCGTTGTAGATCGTGCCAGACACGGAGTACGTAGCGGTGTCGCTGCTGAACATAAATGACTGGTAGGACGATTGCGCCAGTGTTATGCCCATGCCGTCGAATGCTGACACTTGCCAGTAGTAACGCGCCCCGCTGCTGAGCAACACGACAGTCTCATAGTTTGTGTTGACGAGATCGGCAGAGTCCAGTTTGTTAAAGTTATTATCGTAGAGGTCAAACGTATAGTGTTCCGTGTCAGGGAACGACTGCCAGGAGAAAACGGGCGGATTGGGCCGTACGGTTGAGTTGTCTGCGGGAGAAAGCAGACTCAGGAGCATCGAACACGTCACGTTCTGCTGCATATTGCCGTTGTTGATGGTCACGATGTAATAAATGTTTCCGTAGTATTGGCTGTTTCCAGGCGTTCCGACCAGATAGGTTCCATTTGTCAACCCGGTGAAGATGTATGCGCCCGACACATCGGATGTCGTACTGTTCAGTAAGGCAAATTCCGCCCTTAGCTCAACGGGCAGGTTCGGCACGGCATTCGTGTAATAGACGAACCCGGACAGGGAGTACGTGTCGGCAGGAGGGGGGACGCTGTTGGTCTTCACGGTGAAGAGGAAGGAGCTGGGCGATTCAGCCAGTTCATTTGCAGTCGCATCCATCGCCGACACGAACCACATATAGGTTATTCCTTCACTGAAGGGTGTGGTGCTTAGGAACGTGGTTGTGGTTACGTTGGTCGAGAGCAGTTGTTCATGGGTGCTGTTATTCCAGACCCGAAGATAGTAGTGGTCGGTGCCAGGGAACTCAGACCAGACAAAGGTTGGCAGGTTCGTGGTCAGCACCGCGTTGTTCGTGGGCGCAATCAAAGACATGGGTTTGGTCAGGGAGAAGTTCACAATAAGATTGTTATTGCTGAGCACTCCACCGCTTGACGCTGCATTGTACTGGCTGTCGCCTGGAAATAGTACCCAGTACATACCGTTGGGGAGTCCGCCGAAGGAATAGGTGCCAGAAACGCTGGAGTTCGTGGATCCGATCGGCTCGCTCCCTTGCATCAATAGGAGTGCGCGATCGGCCACGGGTTCGGACAGGTAGTAGACCGTTCCCAGGATCGAGTACAGGAGTTGGGCTTCATTCGTCCATGTCACACGGAAAAAACAATTTGTCTTGTTCATGGGAACGGTTACGTTGATGATCCCATCGCTCGTGGGAATGCGCGGCATCCCATTTGTTTGCCAATTACCCCCAGTGAGGGAGGACCTCCATTCGACCTGATAGAATCCCTGTTCCATCGTATTGGTCCATTTCATTTGACCGCTGCTGTCAAAAGAATGGATGGACAAACGCTGAGCATCACTCGAAAAGGCTGCATTGAGAACGAAGAGGGCAATACTTGCATACCGGATTATTCCGTTCATAAGTGAATCTCCTTTTTTCACAAAAAAACTGATCATAAAGGATGCCAAAACGAGATGGTTTTGTCAAGGACGCAACGGGTTACTTTACTTGTCAGCATAATGGGAATGGGATTGACTCTAATCCCCCCCCTGCCTATAATTAATGGCGTTAGTAAATGTTCCATTTATAGGCGATGAAGGAATGGTATCTATGGCAGATGATGTAAACGGGAAGACTAACAGCAGACAAAATATTAAGAAGCTGTTCGGAATGATCGCGGCATTGGCGACCATTTGGGCGATTTTTTTCGGCTGGATCGTGTGGCAGGAGGATCGCGAGATGCGAGGAGAACTGCTGCGCAACGCTCAGCTCGCGGTACAAGCCGTGGATGCAAAACAGATGGAGGCATTGCCTTTTGAGTCGAAGGATCGCGCTCTTCCGGAATTTCAGCAGGTGGGCAAGCAGTTGCGGCGCTACGTTTCGATGCTTCAATTAAGCTGGTCGCCTGTTGGTGGATACATTGGTGTCTACAGCATGCGACAGCGGAACGGAAAAATCGTTTTCGGCCCGGAAAGCATTCCAGAGGGGGATCGCCAGGCTTCTCTGCCGGGAAGTGTGTATAAACAGCCGCCTCCCAAACTGCTGAAGATGTTCCTTTCACGGCTACCTGTCACGACGGGTCCGTTTACGGATGAATATGGAACCTTTGTGAGCGCGTTTGTCCCTCTTCCGGACAGCCCAGCTGGAACGGTGATCGGCATTGATGTGATGGCGGATAAATGGTTTTTGACGATCCTGAAAAGAGTCGCCCTGCCGTCGGCAGGGATGTTGTTGGTCTTATGCGCAGCGGGTGTGGCATTGATTATGCGTTCCAGGGGGGGGGCTAAGTTTGTCTTACAGCAGCGCAACGCAGGTGTATTTCCTTTTGTGGGTATGGCATTGCTCCTCGCACTCGGGGTGGGCGGGTGGATCACGTATCAGGCAGACGCCGACATGCGCAGGGAGTTGTTACAGCAGACCCGGCTGGGGGCTCAGACTCTGAACGTCGATCGCATCCATGCGCTCTCCGGTACGGACGCCGACCTAGGCAACTCGGGCTATCAGCAACTCAAGAAACAACTTGCTTCGATTCGCGAAGCCACCCCGCGCTGTCGGTTTGTCTATCTCGTCGGACGCAAGCCGAATGGCTCGATGTTTTTTTACGTGGACAGCGAAGCGGTCGGCTCAAGCGATTACTCGCCGCCCGGACAGCCCTACGATGAAGCATCGGCTGAGTTCAAGCACATTTTTAATACCCGTGTCGCGATTACCGAAGGTCCGGTGGCCGACCGCTGGGGCACGTGGATTTCGGCCCTGTTCCCCCTTCCTGATCCGCAAGACGAAACCGTTTTTGCCGTGATGGGCATGGATATCGCTGCGAACGACTGGT
>Ga0268284_1000850_pt1 | contig 18037 bp, 13 predicted proteins | sample saktaG_14_FD_190137 | JGI IMG/M metagenome (GOLD analysis project Ga0268284, IMG submission 190137) | Saline water microbial communities from Sakinaw Lake, British Columbia, Canada - sak_2013_06_06_40m | ecosystem: Environmental > Aquatic > Non-marine Saline and Alkaline > Saline ...
GTCCCTGTCTGATCGTTCATGGTGTTGGTTGGTTTGAATTATTATCCAAACAGGCGATGTCGGAACATCGCCCGATCAACCAGCACCAATCCATTTTAACGTTTTAACGGAAAAAAATCCGCTTCCCTCCCTCGCGGACCCTGCTCATCATCCGGACGCAGCGCAAAGCACGCGGGATAAATAAGATACGCGTAGCCTTAGCAACTTCCTGCGGTGCCTGTCCGCCAGGACCTGTTATCACATCCGCCCCCACCCACCACGCATCCGCTTCCATGATCACTAAAATCGACCACTTGGGCATCGCCGTCAGATCCCTCGATGAAACCATCGCCTACTACCAAGACGTCCTCGGCCTGACCTGCGAAGGGCGGGAGGAAGTGGAATCCCAAAAAGTGCGCACCGCGTTTTTCGCCGCCGGAGACGTCCACATCGAACTGCTCGAACCCACCTCCGACGAGAGCCCGATCGCCAAATTCCTCGAAAAGAACGGCCCCGGCATCCACCACATCGCGTTTGCCACCGACGACATCACCGGCCAGCTCGCCCAAGCCAAGGACCAAGGCGCCCGCCTCATCCACGAGGTGCCATTCGAAGGTGCCGGCAACAAACTCGTTGCTTTCCTGCATCCGAAATCCACCTTCGGCGTGCTCACCGAGTTCTGCCAGCCCGCCCACTGATTTTCAACCTCCCTTTCACTCACCCAACCGACCATTCCACCATGCCTATCGATCCATCACTCATGGAGGGGCTCAAGCTCCGCCGACAAGAAGCCCTCATCGGAGGCGGCATCGACCGCATCGAAAAACGCCGCGAAAAAGGCCTGCTCAACGCCCGCGAGCGACTCGCCGCGTTCTTCGACAACGGCAACTTCATCGAGTTCGGAATGCATGCCCACCATGCCTGCGTCAACTTCGGCCTCGAAAAACGCAAAATGCCCGGCGACGGCGTCGTCTGCGCCACCGGCGCGGTCGATGGCCGCCAAGTCGCCGCCTTCGCCCAGGATTTCACCGTCGGCGGCGGTGCCGTCGGCGCCATCCACGCCAAAAAAATCTGCGACCTGCTAGACTTCGCGATCAAGGCCGGCATCCCCGTCGTGGGCATCAACGACTCCGGCGGCGCCCGCATCCAGGAAGGCATCGAAGCGCTGGCCGGCTATGGCCAGATTTTTTACCGCAACGTGCTCGCCTCCGGCGTGGTCCCGCAGATCTCCATCATCGCCGGCCCCTGCGCCGGCGGGGCGGCCTACTCCCCCGCCCTCACCGACTTCATCATCATGACGCGCAAGAACGCCAACATGTTCATCTGCGGCCCGGACGTCATCCGCGCGGCCACCGGCCAGACCGCCTCGCTCGACCAATTCGCCAGCGCCGACGCGCACGCCCAGGTCAGCGGCAACATCCACCTCATCGCCGAGGATGACACCCACGCCATCCAACTCGCGAAAAAACTCCTCGACTACCTGCCGTCGAACAATCTGAGCGACCCGCCGCACCAGATGAACGCTGGGATCGCCCTGATAGAAGATCAGGAAATGAACGAAATCATCCCGCCCGAGCCCAAAGTGCCGCTCGACATGCAGCGGGTCATCGGTCGTCTGGCAGACCCCGGCACTTGGTTCGAAATCATGCCGGACTTCGCTCAAAACATCCTCGTCGGCTTCGCCAAACTCGAAGGCCTCGTCATCGGCATCATCGCCAGCCAACCGATGGTCAAGGCCGGTTGCATCGACATCGATTCCTCGGACAAGGCCGCCCGCTTCATCCGCCTGTGCAATATTTTTTCGATCCCCTTGCTGTCGCTCGTGGACGTTCCCGGCTTCATGCCCGGCCTCGCCCAGGAGCGCGGCGGCATCATCCGCCACGGCGCGAAAATGCTCTTCGCCTGGGCCTCCAGCACCGTGCCGAAAGTCACCCTCATCTGCCGTAAGGCCTATGGCGGTGCCTACCTCGCCATGTGCCCCACGGACCTGGGTGCGGACTTCGTCTTCGCCTGGCCCACTGCGGAAATCGCCGTCATGGGCGCCCAAGGCGCGATGAAGGTGCTCTACAAAAAGGAACTCGAGGAAGCCGCCGACCCCGCAGCCTTGGAACAGAAACTGCGCGCCGCCTACTCCGAAAAATTCGCCTCGCCCTATCAGGCCGCCAGCAACGGCATGATCACCGATGTCATCGACCCCGCCGTGTCCCGCAGCACCCTGGCTCTCGCCTTCCGCAGCATCCTCGGCAAACACCAATCCCGGCCACCGAAAAAACACGGCAACATCCCGCTCTAACCGTCCCATGCACCTGCCATCCATCCTAGCCCTGTTAGAACGCGCCGGCGGCTCCGGTTTTGACGAGATGCTGCGCCTCTTCGGCATCGCGGCCGTGGTCTTCGCTTTTTTCAAAGGGCTCCAATTGCTCATCACCCGGCCAGCCACCCCGCCGCACCCGGTCGCCGCCCCAGCCTCAGCCCCGGCCCCGGTCTCAGCCGGATTGCCGCAACCCGCGCCGCTCGCCGCCGCGGGCATCGCTCCGGAAATCCTCGCCGTCATCGCCGCGGCGGTCGTCACGTCCCACCGCATCGTGACCCTCAAACAGCAAGCCCCACACTGGGAAAAGGCTGGCCGTCAATCCGTTCTCACCTCACACCAAATCCGCTAATCCGCCACCACCATGGAACATCTTCGCATCACCGTTGCAGGCAAAGTTTACGACGTCATCGTTGAAAATCTCGACACCACCGAGTCCGCCAGCGCACCCGCACCGGTCCACACACCCGCGCCGGTCCGCGCGGCCGCGCCGGCCGCTATCGCCAAGCCCGCCCCGGCTCCCGCCGCCCCGCCTCCCGCCGCCGCTGGCAGCGCCACCAGCCCCTTGGCCGGCCTCGTGCAGGCCATCGAACTGGGGGTCGGGTCCGCCGTCAAGGAAGGCGATCTGGTCATCACCCTCGAAGCCATGAAAATGTTCACCTCCATCAACGCGTCCGCCAGTGGCACGATCACGGCCATTCACGTCAAGGTCGGCGACGCCGTCGAAGAAGGACAAGCTCTCTACACGATCGGCTGAGCCCGGCTGTTGTTCTAACAAACACCTGGGCCGTTCCGCCAAGCCCGCCAAGCCGCACCCGCAGATCCGGTACCGCCTGCATTCCCGTATGACAAATCATTACCCCATCCTCACCCCCGACGAAGCCGCCGCCCTCATCCAACACGACGAGGTGATCGGTTTCAGCGGCTTCACCCCCGCCGGTGCCGCCAAAGTCATCCCCACCGCCATCGCCGCCAAAGCCCGCGTCGAACACGACGCCGGACGCCCCTTCAAAATCGGCGTCATCACCGGCGCCTCCACCGGTGCCTCGCTCGATGGTGAACTGGCCAGAGCCGATGCCATCAAATTCCGCACGCCCTATCAGTCCGACAAGGATATGCGCGAAAGCATCAACGCCGGCAAAATGCGCTTCTTCGACATGCATCTCTCGCTGCTCCCCCAATACGTCCGCTACGGCTTCCTCGGGGATGTGGATTGGGCGGTCATCGAGGCCGCCGATGTTTCCGTGGATGGCAAAATCCTCCTCACCACCAGTGTCGGGGCGTCCCCAACCTTCCTCTCCAAAGCCAAAAAAGTCCTCATCGAGGTCAACCGTTACCATCCCAAGGAACTCCTCGGCTTCCACGATATCTACGAACTCAGAAACCCGCCTAACCGCCGCCCCATCCCGCTCGTCAATGCCGAGGACCGCATCGGCACCCAGCGCGTCTGGGTGGACCCCAAGAAAATCGTCGGCATCGTCGAGTCTAACCGCCCCGATGAAATCAAGGGCTTCGCCCAGCTCAACGACGCCACCCGGAAAATCGGGGAAAACGTCGCCGCCTTCCTCGCCGGCGAACTGATCGCCGGGCGCATCCCGAAATCCTTTCTGCCGATCCAATCCGGTGTCGGCAATGTCGCCAATGCCGTGCTCGGCGCCATGGGCGAACACCCGGACATCCCGCGCTTCCAAATCTATTCGGAAGTGATTCAAGACTCGGTCATCGAACTCGTCAAAGCCGACCACGTTAGTTTTGCCAGCGGTTCCTCACTCACGCTCACCAACACGGTCCTGCAGGACATCTACGCCAATCTGGAGGACTATCAGGGACGCCTGATGCTGCGCCCCCAGGAAATATCCAACAACCCTGAGATCATCCGCCGCCTAGGCGTCATCTCGATCAATACCGCCTTGGAAGCGGATATCTTCGGCAACGTCAACAGCACCCACGTCCTCGGCCAGGAAATGATGAACGGCATCGGTGGTTCGGGTGACTTCACCCGCAGCGCCTATATCTCCATTTTCACCAGTCCCGCCACCGCCAAGGATGGCAACATCTCGTCCATTGTCCCGATGTGTTCCCACATCGACCACAGCGAACACTCCGTGCAGGTCCTCATCACCGAGCACGGCGTCGCCGACCTCCGCGGCAAGGATCCCCGGCAACGCGCCAGAGACGTCATCGACAATTGTGTCGATCCCACCTACCGGGACCTGCTGCGCGCCTATTATAAACTCACCGAAAACGGCCACACTCCGCAATCGTTCCGCTCCGCCTTCGCCTTCCATGAAACTTTCCTGGAAACCGGCGACATGCGCAACACCAGATTCTAACATCAAGGGGTGCCGGCGCCCCGCCGGCCACTTCCCGATTACTGATAACCGATACCCGATTACTGATAACCGGCAATTCACCATGAGCAACCAAGCGCAAGCGCAACGCTTGCTGGCGGACTTCCCAGAGCACAGCTACGAACAGTGGCACCAAGCCGCGGAAGCCCTTCTCAAAGGCGCCCCCTTCGAGAAACTCCTTGTCAGCAAGACCTACGAAAACATCACCATCCAGCCGATCTATCGGCGCGAGGATATCGCCAACCTGCCTCATCGCAACCACTTCCCCGGCGCGGATTCCCGGGTCCGGGGCAGCCATGCCTACGGCTTCCTCGATACCGGCTGGGAGGTCTCGCAGGAACTCAGGGCGGCCACCCCCGCCGAACTCAATGGTCTCATCCATGAGGGCCTCAATGGCGGACAAAGCGAGTTGAATGTCGTCGTCGGCTGCGGTCAGGCCCTGTGCTGCAAGGGTGGAGTCGCCCTCGATTCCGCCGCCGATGTGGCCACCGCCCTCGCCGGGGTGGCCATCGATTCGATCTCGACTTACTGGCAAAGCGGTCCTGCCAGCGTGCCCGTCGCGGCCATGGTCATCGCCGCCGCCGCGCAACTCGGCGTGCCCGCCGCGCAACTCCGCGGCGGCTTCGACAACGACCCGCTCGGCGAACTCGTCGCCAAGGGCAAGCTGCGCCATTCGCTCAAGACCCGCTTTGACCACATGGCCGCACTCACGGCCTACGCCGCGCAACACGCGCCCCACCTGCACACCATCACGGCCCAAGGCGACGTCTATCACAACGCCGGCGCCTCCGCCACCCAGGAACTCGGCTATGTCATCGCCACTCTGGTCTGTTATATCGAGGAAATGAAGGCCCGCGGACTCACCCCTGCGGCCGTGTTGCCGCACATCCGCATCCGCCTCGCCGTGGGTTCGGACTATTTCATGGAAATCGCCAAGATCCGCGCCGCCCGCTGGCTGTGGAGCAAGGTCGCAACCGCCTATGGCGTGATCGACGCCCCGGTCCACCTCCATGCGAGCACCTCGAAGTGGAACAAGACCACCTACGACGCCCACACCAACATGCTGCGCGTCACCGCGGAAGCCTTCGCCGCCGTCGTCGGTGGCGCGGACAGCCTGCATATCGGCCCCTATGACGAAATCGCCGGCCACAGCGATGAGTTCTCCCGCCGCATCGCCCGCAACATCCACACCATCCTGCGCGAGGAATGCGGGCTTGACCGCGTGATCGATCCGGCCGGCGGATCCACCTATATCGAGTGGCTCACTGATAGAATCGCCGCCACCAGCTGGGAGATCTTCCAGGGCATTGAAGCGCAAGCCGGCATGCCCGCCTGCCTCGCAAACGGCTCGGTCCAACAATCCGTCCAAGCCGTCTGCCAGACCAAGTTCCAGAATATCCGCCGCCGCAAGGACAAGATTGTCGGATCTAACATGTATCCCGATCTCAAGGGCAAAAAACTCGAGGTCCTCACCCGGGAATGCCAGGCCGGACAACCCGTCCCGGGAGCCACGCCACCGCAACCCGTGGCAGTCACCGCCTGCGCGACTGCGGCGATGGTCGAACAGGCCATCACCGCCGCCAGCAATGGAGCCAGCAAGGTCTCACTCGCCGTCGCCACCGGCCTGGCAAACACCGAGGACGCTCCCACCGTCACCCCGCTGCCCGCCCGCCGCGCCGCCGAGGAATACGAAGCCTTGCGCGACGCCTCCGCCGCCTTCGCCGCCAACACTGGTGCCGCCCCCGCAATCCTGCAGCTGAACATCGGCCCGTCCGGCCGCTACCGCCTGCGTGCCGACTGGACCGCCTCGTTCTTCGAGGCCGCCGGCTTCGCCGTCGATGGCACCCGCGATTTCCCTGACATCCAGGACGCCGTGACCGCCCTGGACGCAAGCACGGCCATGATCGCAGTGATCACCTCGGACGACGCCACCTATCAGGAAACCGTCGCCCCGCTGGCCACCGCCGTGAAAGCGGCCAAACCGGGCATCACCTTGTTAGTCGCCGGCACCCCCGGTGACCACGAGACCGCGTGGCGCGCCGCCGGGGTCGATGACTTCGTCAACGTCCGCAGCAACAACTACGAGCTCAATCGGACGCTTCTCGCAAAGGCGGGAGTGCTCTAACTCCAAAGACACAAGACTTCAAGACACAAGACGCAAGACAGGAAATCCCACACGATCTCTTCCCTCAGACGCGCCATTCCAGATCTTCTCTTCTGCTCACACATCCCGCCACCCCAAGCCCACACCGTCCCAGGCATGCTCTTCTCTTGCATCTTGCATCTTGCATCTTGAAGTCTTGCGTCTATCCCCATTTCAGCTTTTCAGCTTTTCAGTTTTTTAGCTTCTACCACCATGAGCCGTCCATCATTCGCAGACATCCCCTATTCCGCCGCGCCGGCCACCACCGGCTACGACCAGTGGTGCGCAGCGCTCGAACAGGAACATGCCAAACCCATCGGTTCTATCGTCTGGGACACCATGGAAAAAATCCCCGTCAAGCCGCTCTACACGGAAGCCGACATCGCCGGCATGGAGCACCTGCAGTATCAGGCTGGCATCGCGCCCTTCCTCCGCGGTCCCTATGCCACGATGTATTGTTTCCAACCGTGGACCATCCGCCAGTACGCCGGCTTCTCCACCGCCGAGGAATCCAACGCGTTCTACCGCCGCAACCTCGCCGCCGGCCAGAAAGGCCTGTCCGTCGCCTTCGACCTCGCCACCCACCGCGGTTATGACTCGGACCACCCGCGCGTCGTCGGTGACGTCGGCAAGGCGGGTGTCGCCATCGACTCGATCCTCGACATGAAGGTGCTCTTCGACAGCATCCCGCTCGACAAGGTTTCGGTCTCGATGACCATGAACGGCGCGGTGCTGCCCATCCTCGCCTTCTATATCGTCACCGCCCTGGAACAAGGCGCCACCCTCGAACAACTCGCCGGCACCATCCAGAATGACATCCTCAAGGAATACATGGTGCGCAACACCTATATCTATCCGCCGGGACCCTCGATGAAAATCATCGCCGACATCTTCGAGTTCACCTCGCAGAAAATGCCCAAGTTCAACTCGATCTCGATCTCCGGCTATCACATGCAGGAAGCCGGTGCCACTGCCGACCTCGAGATGGCCTACACCCTGGCCGACGGCTGGGAATACCTCCGCACCGGCATCGCCGCGGGCATCGACATCGACGCCTTCGCGCCGCGCCTGTCATTCTTTTGGGCCCAAGGGAAAAACCATTTCATGGAAGTGGCGAAAATGCGTGCCGCGCGCGTGCTGTGGGCCAAAATCGTCAACACCTTCAACCCGAAGAACCCGAAATCGCTCGCGTTGCGCACCCACTCGCAAACCTCCGGTTGGAGTCTAACGGAACAGGACCCGTTCAACAACATCTCACGCACCTGCATCGAAGCCATGGCCGCCACCCTCGGCCACACCCAGTCGCTGCACACCAACGCACTCGACGAGGCGATCGCCCTGCCCACCGATTTCTCGGCCCGCATCGCCCGCAACACCCAGATCTTCCTGCAGGACGAAACTTCTATCTGCCGCGTCATTGATCCGTGGGGCGGCTCCTACTATCTCGAAGCCCTCACCCACGAACTCATCCACCGCGCGTGGGCTCACATCATGGAGGCCGCAGAACTCGGCGGCATGTCCAAGGCCGTCGAAGCAGGCATCCCAAAAATGCGCATCGAGGAAGCCTCCGCACGCCGCCAGGCACGCATCGATTCCGGCGAGGAAACCATCGTCGGCGTCAACAAATACCGCCTCGCCCGGGAAGCCCCGATCGACATCCTCAACGTGGACAACACCGCGGTCAGACTGTCCCAAATCGAGCGCCTCAAGAAACTCCGCGCCCAACGCGATGAAACCAACTGCCAGGCCACCCTCAAGGCGCTAACCGATTGCGCCGGTGGCGGCGCGGGCAACCTGTTAGCCCTGGCCATCGAAGCCGCCCGGGCCCGCGCCTCACTCGGTGAGATCTCCGACGCCATGGAAGTCCACTTCGGCCGCTACAAAGCGGTCATCCGTTCGATCTCCGGAGTCTACGGCAAGGAATTCAACCACCAAGGTGATATGATGGACATCCCCGACCTCATCCAACAGTTCGAAGCCGCCGAAGGCCGCCGCCCGCGCATCATGGTCGCCAAAATGGGCCAGGACGGCCACGACCGCGGGGCCAAGGTCGTATCCACCGCCTATGCCGACATGGGCTTCGATGTCGATATCGGCCCGCTGTTCCAAACCCCGGAGGAAACCGCCAAACAAGCCGTGGAAAACGACGTCCACGTGGTCGCCATGAGTTCCCTCGCCGCCGGCCACAAAACCCTGCTGCCCACCCTCATCGCCGAACTCAAAAAACTCGGCCGCGAGGACATCATGGTCGTCTGCGGCGGCGTCATTCCCGCCCAGGACTATGACTACCTCTATCAAAACGGCGCCGCCGCCATCTTCGGCCCCGGCACCGTCATCCCGGACTCCGCACGCAAGATCCTGCAACTCCTGTTAGAACAGCTCGGCGAGTGACCGTGGCGGCGGTTTCCAACCGCCAGGCCCATCCAGGAATCCGCTGTTTGCGGGACGCACCACGCTGGCTTCCTCAGGGACATCCTGGTGTCCGATCGGACCTCAGGATGTCCCGAGGTGGTTGGCACACGGTAGCCGGAGCGGGACATGATTGGAGAATGGTCACCCTCAGGACTGGATCGCATGCTTGACCCGAAGCCGGGAAACGTCCACGAATTCACATCGGTGATGCTCCGTAAGGGTATCGCATCCAACTGAATCAACCGCTGGATTCATCCAGCCTTTATCCCACACATGCGCGCACCCCAACCTGCCATCTCGTCCGTGATCATCATCGCATTGATGGGAGGGACGACCGCCATCGCTGCATTGCTGGTAGTCAATGCCGCCGGATCATTGGCCGGTCCCGCGAATTCGCTCCCTGTTTGGCTTGCCCTGATCCGGGGTATGGTTTGCGTCGCGGGTGCGGTGGGAATGGTGCTTCGTCGATCCTGGGGATATTGGCTGGCAACAGCAGGCTTGGTGATGATCGCCGCATCAAAGTGTCTGATGATGCTCCGTGAGGGCCTCCAATGGAATGCTTCCGTGTGGACTTTGGTTGCTTTGTTCCTCGCTCTCGAGGCCGCGACACGGGTGTTAGGATGGCTGGATGACGACGATGCCCCGCAGGTGGAAGGGAAAACCATCGTGCATGATTATCTCAATGCATCGATGTCGGCCGAGCACTACCTTGACAAAATGGTGAAGGAGTCCCCACGTCAGGCGGTGAACAATCTGAACCTGGCGATGAAGAGCAAAAAGGACCATGTTCGGTCGGGCGCGGCGCGGAGGCTTGCTGCCATGGGCACCGCATCCGCTCTTCCCGGCTGTTTGAAGGCCCTGGCTTCCGATGACTATTTCGTTAGAAAAGAAGCGATGGGAGGAATCAAAACCGCGCTGGAAGGAACTGTGGACGACGGCTTCCGACTCGGTGTTTTCGCTCCTCTAGCGGCTTTTCTTTTCATGGAGCCCTCCACTGGCATGCTTCATCCCGAGGTGCCTTCGCTGCTCCTCACGCTGGATCGGGAAAAGGCGATACTTCTCCTACAAAATGAATCGCTGCTCACCATCGACTCGGAGTGGCTCCCTGCAATTCTCGATGCATTGATTGCGGCGGAAGCATTGCCAGACTTGGGAAAAATTCGGAGCTTGTTGTCGGACATGGAATCCGGAAAGTGCGAATTGTGGCACCCCGAACTCGCTCATGCCGCGATTCTGCGAGCGCTCACGGCGGCCAAGGCACCCGAGGCGGAGGCGGTCTTGCGCCGCGTCATCCAGGAAAAGCCAACCCTGGCGGACAAAGCCTCGGAGATGCTGCTGGGACTGCATGGAATCCAACCGATCGACGTTTATTGCAAATTGATCGACCGGGTGGAGGATTCCGGGATCGATTCGCTCGATGAGGTGGATCGGCTCCAGAATGAGACCAAGACGGATGTCCCCGGTCTGGACACGCTGCTGCACTTCTATCTGCTGGAGCATAGCGACTCGTTTACTTGCGGAGCGTGCCGCAGGAAATCCGCCAGCAAATCCGCAATGTGATCGTCTCGCGATAGCAGGATCGTAATCACCCCATGGACCTGCCAGACGTCATCAGCCACATTCTAGCTAAGCCGGGGGCCGTGGAAACGCAGCCCTTCGGGCCGGACACCTTGGTGTACAAGGTCGGCGGCAAAATGTTCGCGTTGACCTCGCCCGATGATTTTCCCTCATCGGTCAATCTGAAGTGCGATCCCGGCCGGGCCCTTGATCTGCGGGACCAATACCCTGCCATCACTCCCGGCTACCACATGAACAAGCGCCATTGGAACACCCTCATCCTCGACGGATCCGTGCCCGCCAAGCTGGTTAGGGAACTCATCGACCATTCCTATGACCTCGTGGTCGCGGGCTTGCCCTAAGGGACGGTGCTCCGCTGATCCGATGCTATCGATGGCTATGGCTGAGCGCCATGGCACACTCAGGGCTTTCCGTTGAGGTGGCGTTTTGCCTCATCAAGTGAAACCCAGCCTTGATGGTCCTTGGCATGCGCTCTCATCGAGAGCGCTCCATCCCCTGCCAAGAGTACCAGCCTCGGATCGAGGACTGTTAGAACAAGGGTGGTTTCAGGCGGGCTGCCTTGCTGAGGAACAGATCGAGATTGCCATGGCATTCATCTAACAAACCTTGCAGCGCCGGCATTTTGTCGGCGTAGAGATTGAGCGAGACGATATGGCCGTTGTTGAGGTCCTCGATGAGCCAAGCTTCGAGGCCGTGGCCGCCCCAGCGGCGGCGGAGGTCACGGAACTGGTCGCGCAGTTTTGCGAGGACCGCCGCTTTATTCCGCCGCTTGACCGGCGCTGGCTGATTGGACGCATACAGGGCTTCCAGACGCCGGCGGGCGAGGTCGATTTCGTGATAGAACTCGCGGCGTCGGACGAGACGTCCCTGGTAATGCCGCAGATCGGCCAGGCGGCCTTGATGCCTCAACCAGCGCTGCACGCCTTCCTCGGCCACGACGTTGGCGAGCGATTCGTTGAACACGGTATCGCCGCGGTGGAAAACCTTGCGGTGGGTGAGTTCGTGGAAAATCGTTTCCGCCAGGTCGATATCCGGGTAATCGATGAAGGTATTGAGCACCGGATCATGAAACCAGCCGAGGGTCGAATAGGCGTCCACACCGCCGACCATCACGTCGTAACCGTCTTGCCGGAGTTGACCGGCCAATGCGTCGGCATCCTGTTCGCGGAAGTAGCCGCGGTAATCCATTTCCCCGACGAGCGGGTAAAACCAAGTCTTGGGTTTCAGGGAAAACTCCGGGGCCGCGTAAACGACCCAGACGACATGCGGCCGTCCTAGATCGGCATATTTTCCGTAACTTTCAGCGCCGGGCAAAGCCAGATGCTCGCTGGCAAAGCAGCGGATCCGCTCCACCGCCGCGAGTTGGCGGCACAACCCGGGCGGTGTCGCGGCAGCGGCCATGACTTGCTTGTTAGGACGGCTCTGCCGCTGGATTTCGAGTTGCCCGTCGACCGCCTGGCCGTAAAACCGCAGGGTCTGGCAGGCAGGTAGAACCGCCAGCGCAGCGAGCATGGATCGAATCAAGGTCGGCAGTCGGAACATGGCGTGGAGAAATCCCCGGCGGCAGCATCCACCGGATTGCGCCGGCGCACAAGCCGTCTGCGTGGCTAACTCCTGGCTCGTGGCCTGCTAGAACGTGTATTTCAACGCGACGGAAAACAGGTTGCGCGTGAACTCGCGGCCATCCGCGTATTGTGTCGCGGTGCCGGGCACCGGCTTCACCTTGTTCAGCGCGTCGTCGTACGACCACGAGGCCTCGGCCGTCAGGTTGGGATTGAACGCATAACTGGCCATCAGGCTCGGGGTGTAAATCCAGTCATCGCGCAAGACGGGCTCCATCCACTTGCCGATATAGAGCGTCATACCCGCGCCTGCGGTGAATTTGTCGCTGAACTTGTGCCGCCAGACGAGGTCGTATTTGAGGTCCTCATAGATACTCTGGCTGGTGAACGCCGGTTGATCGTAGTTGGTAATCTTGAGCGTGACGGTATCCTCCTTGGTGGGCAGCAAACTCACGAGGGCGTCCAGATACCAGAGCACCTTGTCACGGTCGAACCCGACGGGAGTCTCCCGTTGCCAGTCGCGCACGTCCGGCCCGCCCAGCACGGCGACTTTCATCCAGGGCGCGGGCGAGCCTTCAACGCCGACGAGGAACCGTTGGTAATTGTTGACGTAGGGGCTGTCGACATTGCTGACATGGCCCGGACTGATTTCTTTGAGAAGCGTGCCCTGATTTTGGTGGCCGTAGCGGTAGCCCACCACGAGTTTGGTTTTGTCAAACACCTCGTAGCCGAGGTCCAATCCACCGCCCACCTCCCAGCGGTCAACGAAGTTGTCGTAAATGAAGTTGTTCTTGTTCACCGCCAGATTCGCCCGCTGCTCGGTCTGGAAATCATGGACGTAGCTGGTAATCACCGGCCGGAAAAACCATTTGCCAACTGGAACCGTCACTTTGAGACTGTCGCGGTAAATGGCGGCATCGCGCCGATCCCGCAAGGGAATGCCACCGATGGCGCGGCAATCGCCGGGCCGCATCGTGACCGGGCCGAGATCGCTGCCGTCAATCCAGACCGCGCTGTTGAGCCATTCATAGGTCACCTCGTCAATCTTGCCGCTGAAATTGATCGCGCCGCGCTGCGCCACATAATCCTCCGAGTGGGCGCTTGCATACCAGGTGAATTCCGGCGCATACGACACGGTCGCCGTGAACTCCTCGCAGGGCTTGTAGTTCAATACCAAATTGGGCGTGATGCTGGTGACGAACGAGCCCAGCTTCGGCTCGCTGATCGTGTACCCGGCCGGCGGCGTGCTGCCGGGGTATGGATACGTGTTGAGGATGAACACATTGTCATCGTAGGTTTCCTTCAGCGTGAGGTCCGCCTTGAGCGTCAGCTTGTCGGAGAGTTGCCAGCCCTGCTGCGCGCCAGCACCATGGGCGGAGGCGAAGAGGGTGGCGAGGCAGAGCAAGCGTGCCAGGCTCGCCTGTGGTTGGTCATGGGTTGTTGTTGGATACATAAATAAATTCATCTCAGAATCTTTGCGCATGGAAATCTTCGGAGCGCAGGATGGAGCAAGGCCCGGGCCAGTGCTCCGCATATTCTCCGATTGTCATGGCATCCAATGACTGTCATTTCCACCCCACAGGCGGGCACGGTGGTTGACAGCCTCCCGGCGCACGCGGAAACTACGTGTCCATGAAAACGATACCCCTTCTCCGGATGGCGACCATGTTACTGGCGTGCCTGCCCGCCTGCCTGGCGGCGCAAACTGTGGACACCCACCAGGCCGGGCGCACCCGCGTGCTGGTGGTGACCGGCGGCCACGGCTTCGAGAGCGAGCCGTTCCTGCAGATGTTCAAGGACAATCCGGACATCACGTTCACGGCGGTGGAACATCCCAAGGCGCAGGCCCTGTTCACGGCGGAGGCGGCGAAAGCTTACGATGTCGTGGTGCTTTATGACATGTGGCAGCAGATCGACGACACGGTGAAGGCGGACTTCACGCAGTTGGTCGCCTCGGGCAAGGGCGTCGTGGCTCTGCACCACTGTCTCGCCAGCTATCAGGACTGGCCGGAATACCGGAAAATCATCGGCGGCTTTTACTACCTGAAACCGCAGACCGTGGGCGGCTCGGAGAAGCCGGCGTCCGTGTATAAGGAAGACCTCGATCTCAAGGTGAAGGTGGCCGATCCCGAGCACCCCGTAACGGCCGGCGTGACCGCGGAGTTCGCGATCCACGACGAGAGCTACGGGAAATTCGACCTGCTGCCCGATTCCCATCCCCTGCTGACTACCGACGAGCCCACGAGTGACAAGGTCATCGGTTGGTGCCGCACCTACGGCAAGGCCCGCGTGGTTTATCTGCAGGGCGGTCATGATCATTTCGCCTACGCGAATCCGGAATACCGGAAATTGCTCGCCAACGCCATCCGCTGGACGGCGGCGCGGAAGTAATGTGGCAAACTGGTTTGCCGGGCAACCTGTGCCTTGCATCGCCCTGCATGGACGCTCAGATGTCAGATCGCCTTGGACCTTACTTCTTCGGACCGGCGGCTGAGATGCTGAGCATCTCCGGCTGGGTGGTGGCGGCCTCGATGGCCTTGATCGCCGCTTTGACGGAATCAACCCGCTGCTTGTTACAGTCTTCGGGGAAATGCCCGCTGGTGAATTCCGCGTTGAACTGCACGATCAACTCCTTGAGTTGCGGCAGCACCGCGCGGGCGGCCTTGCCATAACCCACAAGCGCCTGCATGATCTCCCCGGTGCGGCTCTCGCTGCCGTGCCCGCCCTGGGTTTTCGCGAAGTCCACGCCCGCCTCGATGCCCTCCTTGAAATGATATTTCGTCAGGGCCTTGAATCCACCCATGCGGATTTCGTTAGAGAACATCTTGTCCGCCGGGCTCGGTGTTTTGACGGCGGCCAGGATGTCGGGTGCGAGCGCCTTGACGTCCTCGACGGTGAGATTGTTTTCGAAATAGCCGCGCAGGGTGGCGCGCGCCATGCCATCGGCATTCCGGGAGATGACCCGGATTGCCGGATACAGCAGCTTGGTATCGCTGGCCTTGACGGAGTCTGCCAGGGGGCCGGCGAACAAGGCCGCCGCGAGCTGGCCCTGGGTAATCTGGACGGGATCGACCCAGTTGATCGGGGTGAGCGGTTCGGCGGTTTTGGCCGTGGCTAGCAGGATATCAGGTAACACGGGTTTCGCCCCGTTGTTGATGATTTTGAGGGCTTGCGCGGCCTTGTAGCGCAGCCAGCGGTCTTGGTGCGAGAGCAGGCGCACAAACACCGGCAGCGCCTCCGCGCTCTTCATGTAGCCGAGCGTCTCGCAGGCACCCTGCGCGACATGCACATCCTTGCCTTCCGCCATCTTGAGCAACTCGGGCACCATCGCCTTCGCTTCGGGACGTTTGGCTAACTCCTCCGCCGCCCAACCGCGCACGATGGGCGACCAATCGGCGAATGCCGCCACCAGTTGCCGGGGTGTCATTTTCAGCCGGTCCAAATCGAAGCGGCCCGAGGCTGCGGCCGCCGCCACCTCCTGCTTGGTCAGCGCGTTGGCCGGATTCGCATCCTTGCCGGTGATGCAGAGGTTTTTCAAGGCCATGGAATAGGTCAGAACATAAGTGGCGGTCGGGCTCAAGCCGCTATAACTGCTCTTGCCGTAATAGGTATCATCGTCCGTCGAACCGGGGCCGTATTGCTCGCCGCCGTCATAGGTGAACGAGCCGTCGCAGCGCCGCACCAGATCAAAGTGGGTGGATGCTTCCTTGAAGAATGCCGACGCTGCCGCTGGTCCGCCGACATTGGCGCCGAGGGCACCCCACAGATAACTGAATCCCTGGCCGGTGTGGCCGCACTCACGGTTTTTATAACCGGCGATGGACATCATCGCAAAGAATTGGGCTTCCTTGGGCCGGTTCCCCTGCATCGCATAAAACACGGCGGACATGGCGCTCTTGCCATTGTTGTCATGAAACGCATACGGCTCGTGCTCGCCATAGGGAATGGTCCCCTTGTCCACAAAGTACGCGAAAAACTTCGACGCCCGCTCGATCGCCGGATCGATCTCCGCATCCTCCACTCCGCATTTTTTACCCATGACAATGGCCATGTTGGCCGCCAGTCCCGCCTGGTTGACCGGGCCGTAAGGCGGGATCGAGCCATGTAACTTGCCATCGGGTGTGAGGTCGGCAAAGCCATGGCCAAAGGTGCCATACATCCCCTGCCCGCGCGCCGTCGAGCGGGTGATTTCACGGATGGCATGCAGGACATCCTTGTCGCCGGTGCGGAGATAGTATTCACACAGGAAAAGGTTGCGGTAACCACTCTCCCACGCGCCCAGGCCGCCACTCTCCAGCTTGCTTTCGAGTTTCATCGTGGGCGGTCCCATCTTGTGGGCGAACGCCTTCACCTTGGGCAGGTATTCGGGATTACCGGTGGCTAACAAGGCGAGGCCGGTGATCGCGCCGGACCAGTCTTCCGGCAACGGTTCCTTGTCGAGCATCTTGCACGCGGCCTCGAAAATCTTCCGCGACTTCGGGCAATTGAACGGCGCGGTGGCGCTGTAGGTGCCCATGACGTTGAGCTTGAGTTGCACCTCCTGGGTTTTTCCCTCCCGCCAAACACTCAGCTTCAGGACGCCATGGTTAGACTCCTTCTCCGCCTCCTGGATCGCAGCCGCAATGCTCCGGCGGGCGTCGTCGGTGAACAACTTGCCGCCAACCCCGAGAATCACGTCATTGACCTGCATCACGCCGTCGGCCGGCGACTTGGCCCCGACATGGGTGACCAGAATCTGTCGGCTTGGCGCCGTGGTCCGCCCCTGCAGGCCATCGAAGTGGGTCGCCGGTTTCAGATAGATCCAGCCACGCATCCCGGTGGAACCCAGATTGTAGGTGCCCTTGCGATCCACTCCGGTGGTTTCGCCCTTGGTGAGGTCCGGCGGACCCTCGGCCGCCATGACCGGCAGGCCCAGCAGCATCGCCAGGGCCATCAGGGTAGGTCCAACTTGATTTTTCGTTTTCATCAATATTTTGTTTTGAGTCATGTCTGTCATACGGGTGGATGGATCGTTTATATCAATTTTTCAGTGGTTTGTTTGGGTTCCGGATCAGTGTTTTTCCGCGGGCGCCTCGCGGTAGTCGGGGAAGACCATCACGCGCGGGCTGCGGTGACCGTTTTCGGCGATGATGAAGGCCACGCTGCGGCTGCGCGGATCGTGACGCCAGCGGGTTTCGCAGAGCGGATAGAGATGCTCGTTGCCGGGGATGCGGAAGGTGAGGTTGACCGGGTAGTCGCGGTTGCCGGTGGCCGGCGGGTCGAGGATCACGCGTGAATTCGGCTGGATCACGAGTTTCTCGCTGCCGAGGGTGCCGCCGACGGGGTTTTTGGTGAGATTGAACCACAGCATCTGGCCAAGCTTGAGTTTGTCCGCGCCGGCGTCGATGACCTGCATGCGCACCGGGGCGATCGTGTTGGCGGGATCGCTCGTCAATAGCAGATAGAAGTCGGTGATTCCCGCGGCGACGGCGACGCCCGGCGCGCCGGGCGGGACCTTGGCGGGATCCTCCGGCGGGGCGGGCAGCAGGCGCAGGTTCAGCGGGCCGCCCGGCAGCTGATAGACCTTGGAGAAGTTCATGCGCGGCAAGTCCACCTCGCGGCACTTGGTGCCATCGAAGAGCTGGAGTTTTTCCGGCGCCGAGTCCGGCCCGTCGAGGAACAGGATGCGGCAGGTGTGTTCGGGCACCTTCTGCGCGAACGC
>Ga0268284_1000851_pt1 | contig 17983 bp, 10 predicted proteins | sample saktaG_14_FD_190137 | JGI IMG/M metagenome (GOLD analysis project Ga0268284, IMG submission 190137) | Saline water microbial communities from Sakinaw Lake, British Columbia, Canada - sak_2013_06_06_40m | ecosystem: Environmental > Aquatic > Non-marine Saline and Alkaline > Saline ...
CATCAGCAACAAATCGATCCGAATCATAAGATCCTGAGGATCAAGGAGATTTATCAGTCGCTGGGGATCGACATCATCACCCAGGAGATCATCGGGGATTACCATAAAAAAGCCATAGACTACCTGGATCTGATTTCGGTGGACGAGGCCAGCAAGTCAGGCCTTCGGAAACTGGCTAACGAGATGATCTATCGCGAGGTGTAGACTCCATCTGCTCATGCAGCAACGTCCAGCGATCCATCTCCTGCTGCAATCGAATTTTCAACGCGTCATACTCCCGGTACATCTCTTCATTTCCCACCTGCTCCGGAAACTTGTCTGGGTTCCCAAGGATCTCTTCCTTCTTCATGATAGCCTCTTCCAGCGATTCAATTTCACTCTCGCATCGGCTAATCTGGGTTTTGAGCTTCCGCTCCTCCTTTTCCTGAAGTTTCCGTTTCTCCCAATTCAGTTTATTCCCTGATGCCGCTTCACTCTGCTTTTCCTGGATGAGGCTTATATCTTTCTTCTCCAGTTGCTGAAGGTCTCGTAATTTTCTCTGCTCCAGGAAGTCGTAGATATCTCCTATGTACTCTTTGATCGTTTGGTTCCGGAATTCAAAAACCCGGTTGGTCAACCCCTGCAGGAAATCCCGGTCGTGGGATACGATGATCAGGGTCCCCGTAAACTGCAACAATGCATTTTTCAGGATATCTTTCGATCGCATATCCAGGTGGTTGGTAGGCTCATCAAGGATCAACAGGTTGGAGGGTGTAAGCAACAGTTTGGCCAGAGAAAGGCGGGATCGTTCCCCTCCCGAAAGGACCTTCACCTTCTTCCCGGTATCATCGCCCGAAAAGAGGAAGCTTCCCAGGATTGTACGGATCTTTGGCCGGATATCCCCTACGGCAATGTCGTCGATGGTCTTGAAGACGCTCTTGTTCGGATCAAGTGAATCAGCCTGATCCTGGGCATAATAACCTATGATTACGTTTTGTCCAAATTTCAGTTGGCCGTCATAATCGGCCACTCCGGAAAGGATCTTCGACAGGGTAGTCTTTCCCTCTCCATTTCGTCCTACGAAAGCGATCCGCTCACCATTGATCAACTGGAAATTCAATCCGCTGAATACATCGATACCGGGGAAGCTCTTTGCAAGCCCCGAAGCTTCCACAATGATCTTTCCTGCATGGGGCGTTGGCGGAAAGGTAAAATGAATGGAGTTTTCATCGATCAGGTCAATCTCCACTTCATCCAGTTTTTCCAACATTTTCACCCGCGACTGGACCTGTTTGGATTTGGTGTTCTTATATCGGAATCGTTCTATGAACCGTTCAATCTGCCTCACCTGCCGTTGTTGATTATTGAAGGCTGCCATCTGGCTCTCCATCCGCTCCTCGCGCAGTTCGGCATAGTCGGAATAATTGGTTCTGTAATCGTAGATCCTGCCAAAGCTGATCTCGATCGTCCGTTTGGTCACGTTATCCAGAAACGCCCTGTCGTGCGAAACGATGATCACGGCTCCCGGATAGTTAATCAGGAACGCTTCCAGCCACTGGATCGATTCGATATCCAGGTGGTTGGTAGGCTCATCGAGCATGATGAGCGAGGGTTTCAGCAGCAGGATCTTGGCAAGCTCCACCCGCATCTGCCATCCGCTACTAAATTGTGCCAATGGCCGGATGAAATCCGAATTACGAAATCCCAATCCGAGCAGTGTCTTCCCGATATCTGCCTCTACCGAATGGCCGCCGATCAGTTGAAACCGTTCATAAGCATCGTGATGCCGTTTCATAAGCTTCTGATACTCGTTGGAGGAAAAATCGCTTCGTTCCTTCAGCTCATGCTCCATCTTCCCGATCTTTCCCAGCAGGCTTTCCACCTCCCTGAAAGCGCTTTTTGTCTCTCCGTAAACGTTTCTGTCGCTGCGAAGCTCCATCTCCTGCTCAAGGTACCCGATGGTGCAACGTTCTGGAATCACAACATCTCCTTCATCTGGCTGATGCCGGTTGTCGATGATCTTCAGAAGTGTGGATTTCCCGGCGCCATTTCTTCCTACAAGCCCGATCCGGTCCTTCTCATTGATGATGAAAGAGATGCAATCGAACAGGGTTTCGCCACCAAACTGAACGGAAAGATTGTTCACTGAAATCATTTCAATGAATCTAAAAGTAACAGGAACTTGTTAAAACTACTGCTTGATGTAGGTCACTCTCATCTCTTTGGGAAGATTGACATTGCGAACAACCATTTTGGAAGAAGTTAGTGTATCAATACTAAGTTTAAATGACTGTCCATTTTTCTTATCAGTCAGGACCAGGAGTTTACCCCTATTTTTAAATTTCCAGGTTCCCTGCATCGGTTCTCCCCCTGGTACGATACGGATACCCTTTCCTTTAGCAGCAAAGGTATAGACAACACGGGGTTCGTCAATGGTTTTCTTAACCTGTTCCAGAACATCTTCTGTTGTCATCCCTTTTTCTTTCGTTTCAAGGACAGACTGCTTCAGCAGATCCAGGACGCGGTTATTTTGCAAATATGGTATCCCCGAAGTCGTGTCACCTTCAGAATTATTCGGTTGAATATCTAAGGTTCCCAGCTTTACCGGTTGCCATGTTCCAACGATCAAAGCATTGAATTTTGAGGGCGTACAAGCAGTTAAGGAAAGAAACAAAGCAAAGACAAACACCTGGGAGAGTCGTATCTTATTCATATTTTCAATTTTTATATTATTGGTAAATAACGATATAAAAGATGATTAATTGCAAAAGTACGGCAAAAAAAAGTAGAGACGAGGCATGCCTCGTCTCTACTTTTTAGGGTTCCGTGCAGAGACGAGACTTACCTCGTCTCTGCCGGATGGGACGGGGCAAGCCCCGTCCATATAGATCTAGCGTGTGACTGTGATCTTCACAGCACGTACACCCTGTTGGGTGGTTACTTTTACAAAGTACACTCCGGCCTGTAGACTCGAAACGTTGATCTTCGTGGTTTTCATGTCAACACTACGCTGAGTGTAAACCGTTTGACCAAGGAAGTTCATCACTTCGATATCCAAAATCGTAAAGTCGCTCTGTACGTTTACAATCTCTGTTGCAGGATTCGGGTATATCTTGATTGTACCGTTCGACAAATCATTAATACCACTAATGACATCAACATCAATGATGTTCGAAGCAGGAGATTCACATTTGTCAAACACTGAAGTTACATAATAATAATGCCATCCAAAAGATACATTCATATCAGCATAGGTCGTATCTGGAATGGGTGTTGTATTGAGTTTATCCCAGGTTACCTGTTCGTCATCACTGCGGAATACATTGTATCCGAGTAATTCGGCAGCGTCACCTCTCATGCCAGGTCCAGATATGATACCTGTAGGTTGTCCGGAAGACTGAACATTCATATTTGCGCCAAAATCAACACCAGCGCCTGAAACCAGTGTTCCATTCTGATTAGCTGGTATGATGGAAGGATCAAATGTTATCACCTCGGGGCCATCCTTGGCATAAACACAGAGTGTTCCTCTCTGTAAGAAAGTCATAGGATATGCATATCCAAAGGCATCTGCTGCATTGCCAAAAACTCCATCTATCGAGGTCCATGCCAAACCGGTAGTAAGAGGCACCGTAGTGACACCATCCCATACAAAGTAGTTTTTAAAAGGAGTAGATGTAACGGCATAATCAACCAGTGCATAAAATGGTCCAGTGAACGGAATGTCGGCTATCGGAACATTAACCCATGTACCGGCAGGCCAGGCAGCGCCAGGATTCATAAATGGATCTGAAGTGCCAATCAGGTTCTCCGCAGCATCGTAAAAGTAAATAATACATTCCTGACTTGAAGAGGATGCTGATGAAGAGAAATACATGTCTATTGATTGTATTAATCCGCTCATTGCTGCATTAACCGGGAAAACGTTACCCATCTTAATATCGTACCCTGGATTGATAGATGTACCATTGGTAACGACATTTCCATCCCATTGGAAATACTGGGGTGTACACTCTTCGATTGTTGGGCAATTCGGGCTTGTCCAGGTCAGGTATACATCCTGATCAATAACGGGATCATCAAATGTAAGATCCGTTGGAGGCAGGCAAACACCATATACACAAATGTTGTCCACATACCAGTGCAGGATATCCTCTGAATTGGCGCCACTAGCGGTAAACCGTACCATGATAGCTCTTCCTGCTCCGCTTGAAATGTCAAAATGCTCTGACGTCCAGTCCACATCACCATCATTGGTATACACTGCCACTTCGTGCCATGCATTGCCCCAATAAGCTTCAACAGTCAGCATTTCGTCGCCGGTAGCATTCCGGTCAACCAGCTTATAGTCGTAATCTAACCAAATGGTGGCACAGCTATAAGGTCCGGCATTCAGTACCGGGCTAATCAACGAGTTGGAATAATCCACTACAAAAGGTAACCAGCTAAAATCGGCCGAAGGAGCCGGTAATCCGACTGTTACATTTGTAGTCCAGTTACCCTGATCGGGGTCAAAGGTCCAATCGTTGTATGCAAAGCTGGAAAATTCCCAGTCTTCACAGAAGGGCAGGTCGCGGCCGCATTCGATGGTTACTTCCACAGGGCCTTCGATCATTGACTCATCAAACATTCCCGGGAAACCGTAAGGAGTAAGGTCGTACCAGGCCGTAACTGCGTAATTATGGGTGCCAGGATTTACGTTGAAGTCGTAGTACCATGTGGTATCTTTATTTGTAACGGTTTCGATATAATTACCATTACGATACACATTGTAACCGAGTAATCCAAGCGGATCTCCGCCAGGACCTGCGTATTCTGCAACTTCCACACCCCAAACAAGGTTCGGAGCCTGTTGAATGGAACCGATCAATGCGAATTTGGACCCTACCGGTTTGGAACATAATCCACCAGCAATTGAGCCACCGATGAAGCCAGGAACAACTCCTGCGTCCCAAACAATACCTGTAGGTGTCAAGCCTAATGGGCTGTAGTTAATCTGCCACTGAATGACATTATCCAGGTTAGTGCCGGTTTGTTCATAAGTCCACAAGAAGGGACCACCTGGTGATTGATTGTCATATGCAGAGCCGTAGCAGGCAGCTAAGGCTGGACCGTTGTAAAGCAATGCACCACTCATGGTAATCGCCTTCATATCATACCAGTTTCCGCACCAGAATCCACCAGCGCCACCATCGAGAAGTGGGTCGTAGGCAATATGGCGGATACCTGATGATGCTCCAGAAGCATTAATCGTTGATATCAACGTATGGCTGGCGAAGTCCATCTGGTAAAGGGATGTAGTACCTGGGGCCCCATAGAAATAAGTGCCGTCATAGGCCATATCGCGAATCATAGTAGCGCCGGCAATGTCGAAATCTTCTATCCAGGTACCGGTTGTCATATCATACTTCTGGAACCAGGGTGGAGCAAAAGATGATGACCAACAAGTCAGATAGATATCGGTACCGCTACCTTCAATACCCGGCATCGCGCCAACGTTATTAGCGTTCCAATAGAACAAGATATCCCAGATGGCATCCGAGTATTCATAACCAGAAACAGTTACCATATCCGGACAGTAATCAACCGAAGAATTTGGAAATTCAGTACGTGGTTGAACATCTGTGATAACAAAGTCGGCCATCACCTGTGGTTTCTCCCATGTCAGGTATGCAACACACTCTACAGCTACAACCTCGAGGTTTGTCGGAGGATAGAGGAACTTAGAGATGAAGTCATAACAAGATGGATCTGAATATCCACTTCCATAAACTGCTTTTACGCATGCTTCATATGGATGACCATATTGCACCTGGTTAGGTGGAATGTTAAAGGTTGTATCTAATGTAACACCAACAACGATATTATCCAAATAAACGTTGTATGCCAGGAGACATAACGTAGGATCTGGAATTTGTTGCCAGATTTTTACATTATCAATGTACCAATAGTCAAAAGCGGCACTTTGAGCGCCATTGCAATTGAATCGAATCTGGAAGTTTGAGTTGGTGTAAGCAGCCAGACTAACCTCATCTGTTGTCCATGGAATGTTACCCGTGTTACTATAGGTTTTCAGAACAGTCCATGTGCCACCGGTAGAGATCTCAACTGTCATGTGCTCGGTTCCGTTCGATGAAAAGTCATCGAGGTTGATATCCCAGCTCAAATGGAGTTGAGGATTTCCCGATCCAGTGAAGGTTTTACTTGTCAGCGTCCAGCTATAGCTTGTTGCTGAAGGTGTCCACGAAACCCTTGCTGAAGGAGCCGGATTTCCAAGTGATGCCCAATTGGTCCAGTTTGATACTGATGCAACCCACAGGTTGGGTCCAAAACCTCCATCGAAGGTTTCATTAAACAGAACGTCTACGTCGCCTGGAGGACTCCAGGTAGCAAGAAGCGAACGATCGTTGACAAACATGTTTGTAGGAGGAACCCTCATCTGCAGGATCGTAACGTCGAAAACGCGGTCCGCGTAAATTGAAACATTGGCGGTGTAGGTGTCATACCCAAACCGGGTTACTTTCAATTGGTACGGGCCTTTAAACACCTGCGGGAAGGTAGCTGCTCCAGTGGCATCGGTCACCATCGTATAAACCGTGTCTACCCCGGGAGCTGTACAGGTTAACGTAACCAGAGAGCCTTCCAGCGGGTTTACGGCACAGGTGAGGGCAACGTTCACCACGACATTCACCATCCGGTTCTTCCCGAGAACGTTTGAGAAGATATAATCGGACCATCTGTTGCCGGTATATTTGGCTTTCACGGCCCAGCGGAATGCGCTGTCGGGCAGTGATGGCCAGCTGTTGTCAACGGCTGTTGTACCTGTTGGCGTAGCAATGGATGTCCACAATGTGGCAGGGCCGGGTTCTTGTCCCTGGAACAGGCGATATACCTGATAGCCAAGGAGCGCCTCGGTAGCATCCAAAGGACCGCCTGTGCCAATTACCTTAGCCCGTATCATGAAGTTACCATCGGCAGGTAACCAGGGACCGCTGCCGGTCACAAACCTGCTCCAGCTGCGTAGTTGGGATGCCGTGTTGTCGACGCCCAGGCGGGCAGCCACGTCGGCATTGCCACCCTGGATCATCACCAGGTAGAAATTACCAGTAAATGAATGATTAGGGATAGTAAATTCATTCCAGCCAAAATTAGCCGGAGCGATATCAATGGGGTCGCCAATTGCAACTCCGGGAGCGCCGCCGGTGCCGGTGGCATCATAGACCTGCATCTGGAACGGAGCAACGGTGGCAATGGTGGTTCCGGCCGGGTAATCGTCGACCGAACCAATGTTTACGCTACCTCCGTAAAGTGTAACAGGGTTATTCAATCCGGTGAATTTCACACCATTCATATTTCCCCCCTGAGCCCAAACGGTTGTAATATCCAGGATTCCATCATCATAGATAAGTTCATAATATCCTACAGGTATTCCCCAGCTCAGATCCACTGCGGTTGCTCCTGTATTCAGCGCTGCCGTAAATGGTTGAGTTGGTCTTTCGAGACGTTCCTCAATAGCAAGATTAACTGTTTGGGTCGTCCCGGTAACAAAGGTATAGGGTCCAGAATTTAAATCCTGGAATCCTGTTTTATAAACATCGATTGTGAAGGATCCGCCCGGGAAAACACCCAATGTGTAGAGTCCTCCTTCAACGGACCAGGTCACATTACCATTGACTTCAACGCGCGCTCCTTTTACCGGATTGCCATTGGCAGCATTGGTAATAATACCGTTTACCCATGCAGGATTGGGATCAAGTGAAAAATTTAAGGTTGCGGTGCCTCCCATAGGCACTGTGGCTGACTGGGTTGCAGGTAACCAGGTTGGCATTCCAGTGGCTGTGAAATCATTTGTTCCTGCATCAACTTGCATGGTGTATGTGCCATTTGCAAGGGTTGTAGTAGTTCCACTACCACCGCTTACCGTGGCCCCCGCTATCGGAGCGCCATTAACACTGTTGGTAACAGTGCCTGACAGAGTACCCGGTTGATAGAGTCGAATATTTGTCTGGTAGTAGGAAATATATTGCGGGGGCAAGGAACAACCAGCTCCAACATCAGTATAAGCATATATATTCTTATAAACGCCTACTTCGTAAACGTATGTGGCCTGGGAATTCCAATATGTACCATAATCATAATCTGAATTATCATGGCAAAACTGCAGTACAATATTGGAAGTACCATCCCATACGAAAGGAACATCCAGCGTATATGTATGCCACCCTGATACTCCCGGATGGGATTCTGTGGCCCTATAATAGATGTTAGTCGTCGGAATAAAACCAACACCAACGTTAGTATTCGTCGTATTTGCCATACTAAGCGTGAAATTATTCATGGTATAGCCAGTGGTAGTAGTAAAATTGAAGGCTATTTTTGTGATTGGACCAGCAGATAATCCGGCCATCTGGGTGGCATAATAGATAATTTGATCTCTATTATCCGCGTAGTATGCATAGAAGGGGTGAGCATAAGAAGTAGTACCCTCTCCTATCTGAATGTAGGTTTGAGACCACCCCACCTTTGCAAAAAGCAACATCGACATCGCTATCAGCAACATCGACCTTGTTAGCAGTTTGGAAACATTTTTCATAATGTTTTGATTTTAGGTTATTTTTAATTGATTGAACATAATATGGGGATCAATTATACAATTGATATATATAGGGAAAAAATTCACAAATGACATTATCCTTTAGAATCATTATCTAAACGATTGATTAAATGTAAGTTAAATACTAAACAGTTGATGAAACTTCAGTTGACGTTTCATCTTGACAGCAAATATAAAACATTATATTCTTTATTGAGCAAATTTTTCTTCGATTTTTATAATTTTTTATTTTAGCAAACCTAAGCGATTAATACGTATTTTTGTCATTCGACGAATCTTTTTTTTTCTTTTTAACTTCAAGATCATATGAAACGAATGAAATTCAGTATTTTATTGGCCTTCCTTGCCACGGTTCTATTTTCGTGCACTACGAGTAAAGAGCCGGTGTCCACCTCGGGTAATTACCCGGTGTCCACCTCGAAAAATTTCCGCGTGGTGGGTGTTTGGAAATGTATTCGTATTGTTCCTGTTGGGAAACCAAAGCCAATGGATGTTTTATCTGAGAAATATGAGGAAGGAGTACCATTAATTAGTCCTGATGTTAATGAGCTTTCGACTACCTATCCCGGTATCATGAAAACCATCAACATCAAAGGTAATAAATCCGCCATTCTTGTTTCGGGAAATAGTGAAACCAATGGAACATGGGCGTTGAATCAGGCAGCCAGGACCCTCAACATCACATTGGCAAACACAAATGAAGTAATTCAGTTAACATTCAATGACTTCGATCATTCTTACTTATCATTGAATAAGACAGTTGAAAATGGAGAAGTCATTGTGTACTATCATAAGGAGAAATAAATTACCACCATGCTCCCACCCGCTAAATAAGCGGGTTTTTTTTAATGAATTATTGATACTAATTGGATCACTGTACTGTTGGTGGTAAAGATTTGCATGAGAAATAATCCTGATGTGATATCGGAAACTGAGAGTTCGATCTCAACCTGATTGCAATCCGAAATCTCCATGATTGCCCTGCCTGTCATATCAAACAGGGTTATCCGTTTAATGGCAGCCTCAGATTGTATCCGGATATAGTCCCTGGCAGGAATCGGGAAGATCTTCAAACGCCCGGCTTCAGGATTGTCCAGTGAAGTGATCACATCAACGGCAATGGTATCGGAAGGCAATGACTGACTGCATACATTATTCACTGCCAGAACATAGTAGAAGTACAGTCCCAAAGGGAGGTCGGGGTCCAGGTAAGAAGTGTCGGTCAGGGGGAGGGGATTGATCAGGTTAAAATTACCCGTTGTGCCATTGCGACGGTAAATTTCATACGATGGAAGAGATAATGCATCGGCGCCAATTGAACAGTCGTCGATAGCCCAGGAGTACCATAAACCTTGGCCATCTCCATCAATTGCATGCCAGGCAATATCAACTATTTGTCCCGTGAAGAGGGTCATATCTATAACGTATGGGGTCTCCCATTGGTTGTAGCCGTTGAAACTGGGATATTGAGGTAACGCACTCATATCCATGACCACATCCCATGTATTACCTCCATCCGGGGAGATTTTGACATAATAATGGTCGTTGTAAGTGGACCCCTGGAACCCATTGCTCCAGAAGGTGAGATTCCCTGTGACCGAAATATTCCTGGCGATGAGCCACTCATCCTGATGGGTGTAATCCCAAAGGATGCCTGCAGAATAGTTGCCGGTATGGGCTCCCAGGGATGCGTTCGCCGTTGTGTGTTGCCATGTGTAAGACGCATTGACGATGGCCTGATCCCAACCGGGGGGGGGAAAGAGAGTCTCTTCAAATCCTTCATTTAACTCCCCGCCGGTTCCGGCACAATGAGGCGGGCTCCAGGTTAGTAATACATCATCGCCCGACAACTCTCCTTCAAGGTTTTGAGCGGGAAGGCAAACCGGATATATGTGAATATTATCTACAAACCAACCCAGAATATCAGAAGAGTTTCCTCCGCCAGCCCGGAAACGCATTCGGAAAGCCTGTTGGGCAACGGCAGAGATATCGACTGTTTTAGGTTGCCAGTCAAAAGAATTCGTGTTAGGATACTCGGTCATTTTATGCCAAATGTTGTTATAGAAGACCTCCACACACAGTTTCTCCTGCCCGGTACTGTTCCGATCTTCGAGCTTCAGGTCAAAATCAAGCCAAATGGTTGCACACTCATAAGGAGTGGCATCCAGGACAGGGCTTTCCAGACTATAAGCGTAATTGATCCGGATCGGTTCCCAGGCAAATCCAGCCGAAGGAGCAGGAGATCCTTCAGCCACATCAACCGTCCAGTTGCCCTGTTCAGGTTCAAATCTCCAGTCGTTATAGGCAAATGAGGCATGATCCCACGGTTCGAAAAAAGGCAGATCACGCCCATAATTTATAGCCACGGTTACCGGACCAGATCTCATAGATTCGTCAAACTGTCCGGGGAACCCGTATTCTGTCAGATCATATCTGGCTGAGACTTCGTATTGATATTCTCCGGGTTCAAGTCCAAAATCATAATGATTCAATATGTCGGGGTTGTAAATGGTTTTTATTAGTACAGAATTCCTGAATACACTGTAGCCGATCAATCCCGGAGGGGTGGTAGCATATGGTGTTGAGGGTTTGAGCCACGCCAGGTACACATTATTTTCGATCGGAGTTGCAGTGAAATTTCCTGGGGGATAGAGAAACTCAGATGTAAACTGTGTGCATGTTTTGGAGGAATACCCACTTCCATATACAGCCAGGACACAGGCATCGTAATTTTGACCATACTGAACCATGGTTCCCGGGATGACGTATTTCCTGTCGGTTGTAACGCCGATTAATACATCATCGAGGTAAAAATTGTAAGCAAAAATGCAATCAGTCAAGCCTGTGCCGGTCTCGGATGCGGTGATGTTAATATTGTCGATATTCCATCCGTTGATATCATAAGAATCCTCTCCATAAGCCCGGAACCTGATTTTGACGTCTTCATCAGAATATGTCGAAATATCTATCTGTTCCGAAGTCCAGGGAAAACTTCCTGTACCGTTTGAGTAATTTTTTACCATTGCCCATGAGGATCCGTTCCAGATTTCCACAGCCATTTGATTCATGGAAGTAGTGCCAAAATTGTCCAGTACAATATCATACGAACAGGTAAGAATGGGTGAGTACACGCTGGAAATGGATTTACTCGTAATTGTTTGCTTATAATTCAATGCCTGTGGCGACCAGGAGAACATTGCAGATGGGGCAGGATTTCCTATGACAGAAGAGACAATCCAGTTGGTCCCGCCCTCAACGATCCACCCTTGTGCCTGAAAAGATCCCCCGTTCCACTCCTCGAGAAATAGTGTTTGCTTATATGTGGGCGCCTGCCAGTGTGCTGCAATGGATTTTGCCTCTACCTCCAGACCTGTTGGAGGAGGCCTCTCCTGGAGCAGGAGAGCCGGGAACAATGTATCGGAGACCAGGTTTACATTTTTTGTATAATTTTGATAGCCAAATTTCCTTATGGTCAATTGATAGGATCCTCTCCACACCTGAGGGAACGTGTGCTGTCCGCTGGTATCAACGGTGAAGGTATATACTGTATCCGGATAGACCAGGTTTTTAAGCTGGATAAAAGCGCCTTTCTTATTAGCCACCTCACAGGTCAAATTCACATCGATGGTTACACTGTACGTCCAGCATTTTCCCAGGATGTTGGAGAATTTTGCGGGCGACACGCGGTTGTCTGAATAGGCAGCTTTCACAGCCCATCGATATGGACCACATGGGAGATTGAACCAGCTTTGATCCTGTTGAAAGAGATCGGGGGTTGAACCCAGGTTAGTCCACACCGTTGGGTTTTGCTCCTCTCCCTGCCGCAACCGCCATATCTGGTACAGGAGGATACTTTCGGATAGCGTGTCGCCATCAACGGGGCCACCCGGGCCATGAAGAAGGGCCCGTATCATAAAGTTTCCGTCGGCCGGTATCCAGGCAGAGGCTCCTGTGATAAACCGTGAAACACTCCTGAGCTGCGTAACTGTATTGTCGACCGCCAGGCCAGCGGAATTCGGAGGGTTCCCTCCCTGGATCATCACCAGGTAGAAATTCCCCCCGGAGAGTGAAACAGGAGCCGGGAAGGTAAATTCGTTCCAGCCAAATTTTGTGGGTATCACATCAAATGGTCCGGCGATCTGGTTTCCGGGCATCCCCTGAGGGCCACCGGCATCGTAGACTGCCATCTGAAAAGGGATGAAGGGATTGCTGCCGGCTGAGTAATTAGCCTCTGTACCGATGTGGACCAAGCCTCCTGTCACCTTAGCCGGATAAGCCACTGGGGTAAACCTCACCGCATTCATATTCCCCTGTAATCCCCACACGGTGAAATTTTCCTGGATGCCATCATCGTAAAGAAGTTCGTAATTGCCGTGCGGAAGCTCCCAGTTGATGTAAACGATCTGCAGCGACGTATCGAGAATGGATGTGACTATAGAAGGGGCGTTGAGGTTCTCCCACAGGGTAATATTCATCACTACCGGTACACCTGACTGAAAAGTCACTGGAGAAGAGGTGTAGGTGTCGAACCCGGATTTTTGGTATTTCACAGGAAAAGTTCCAACCGGGTTAACCTGCATAGAATAGAAACCACCAAAAACCGACCATACCATTTGGTTATTAACAGTAATTTTGGCCCCGATTACAGGGACTCCAGTGATGGCGTTGGTAATGGTGCCTGATAAGATGGCCTGGGTAGGGGCTTGAGATGCATTCTGAGCAGACAGATCGAATGTCCTCACAAAGAGGATCAGGAAGAGGAGAGAGAGCCAGCCGAAGGAACCGGATTTCATCAGGGAGGATTAATTTGGCAGATATTCATCAAAACATTAACAAAGATAACGGAGAACTCCTTTGTTTCTTACAAAAGTATAAAAATTACTCCTTTTTTTGAGGGTTTCACTTGTGTGATCAAAAATTTTCATATCTTTGCACTCCCAAAATTGAATCTCAATCCGACAGACAATGTATGCAATAGTTGAAATAGCCGGGCAGCAGTTTAAAGTACAAAAAGACGATGAAATCTTTGTTCACAGGTTGGATAGTGAGCCCGGAAAGAAATTGGAATTCAGTGACGTACTGCTGGTTGAAGACAGTGGTAAAATCAGTGTAGGGAAACCCTTTGTTGCCGGGACGACTGTCACAGCAAAAGTTCTTGAACATGCAAGGGGCGACAAAGTGATTGTATTTAAGAAAAAGAGAAGAAAAGGGTTTCAGAAAGCTACAGGCCACCGTCAGGATTTCACCAGGATCCAGATTGAAACGATTGGGCTGAAAGTTACATCGAAAGCGAAAAAAGTAACACCTTAAATCATGGCACACAAAAAAGGAGCAGGAAGTTCAAGTAACGGTCGTGAATCCCAAAGCAAACGGCTGGGCGTTAAGATTTTCGGCGGCCAGTTTGCCCAGGCAGGCAACATCATCGTTCGTCAGCGTGGCACGGTTCACAACCCGGGTTTGAATGTTGGTATCGGCAAAGACCATACGCTTTATGCCCTGATTGACGGCATCGTGGAATTCAAACGGAAGCAAAAAGATCGTTCTTACGTTTCTATCCTTCCATCTGACCCTTCAGCCAACTAATTACTTGTTGACATAATCATATCCTGTAGAGACGCGGCATGCCACGTCCTTACAGGATTTTTTTATTCCATTCGCCCAATATTCATTACTTTTGTCACGCAAAACAGCCAGATCATGCTATCACTTCAGATTATCCGTGAACACCGGCAGGAGGTCATCGACCGCTTGAAGATCAAACAGGTAGACGCCACAGAACTTGTTGATGAAATCATCCGTTTGGACGATATTCGCAGGGAGTCGCAGCAAGAGATGGATGCGTTGAATGCACAGAGCAAAGCGCTTGCCAAAGAGATCGGGATGCTCTTCCAGAGCGGCAAAGCCGCTGAAGCCAACCAGATGAAACAGCAAACCGGGGAGTTGAAGAGCCGGTCGAAAGAGGCGGAAGCAACGATGGAGCAAGCGATCAAAGAGATGGAAGAGGTGATGGTGTTGCTCCCCAACCTGCCTCACCCCTCGGTTCCGGCAGGAAAGTCTGCCGAAGAGAATGAGATTGTTTTCGAAGAGGGAGTGATCCCCAGCCTGGGGAGCGCAGCCGTACCGCACTGGGACCTTGTTCAGCAATACCGGATCATTGATTTTGCATTAGGGAACAAGATTACAGGCGCCGGCTTCCCGGTTTACCAGGGGAAAGGCGCCCGGTTGCAGCGAGCCCTGATCAACTTTTTCCTTGACCAGGCAATGGAGGCGGGCTATTCTGAGATCCAGCCGCCATACCTGATCAATGCGGCATCGGGATTTGGGACCGGGCAGCTTCCAGATAAAGACGGTCAGATGTATCACATCCCCGAAGATGACCTTTATTTGATCCCTACTGCCGAAGTTCCGGTGACAAACCTCTACCGGGATGTCATCCTGAAGCATCAGGATCTGCCGGTTAAACATGTCGCCTACTCTGCCTGTTTCCGGCGCGAGGCTGGATCCTACGGTAAGGATGTGCGCGGACTCAACCGTCTGCATCAGTTCGACAAGGTTGAAATCGTTCAGATCACTGAACCCGACACCTCCTATTCCACCCTTGAAGAGATGAAGGATTATGTGACTGGCCTCCTCCGGAAGCTGGAACTCCCTTTCCGGATCGTAAAACTTTGCGGCGGGGATATCAGCTTCACCTCGGCCATGACCTACGACTTTGAAGTGTTCTCGGCTGCCCAGAAACGGTGGCTGGAAGTTAGCTCCGTCTCCAACTTCGAAGCATTTCAGGCCAACCGGATGAAACTGCGGATCAAGGATGAAACAGGAAAAATGGTCCCGGCCCATACTTTAAACGGCAGCGCCCTCGCCTTGCCGCGTATCCTGGCCGCAATCCTAGAAAACTACCAAACCCCCGAAGGCATCCGGACTCCAGATGTTATTATCCCGTATACAGGTTTTGGCCTGATCTCATAGAAATTATTGAGAAGCGTTCATTTCGTTGTGAATAACTTCCCGGATTAGCTGCTTGACAGGCGTGCATTTTTTATATTTTTGTGAGATCACAAAACGACCACACCATGAAAAAGTATTTAATCCTTTTCGTTTTCGTTCTCTCTTCAGCGATTGTCTTCGGCCAGTTCACCATTGGACCGAAAGTCGGTTACAATGCATCCAAACTCTCGACCAATCTCGACACTGTGTCGTCAACTTTCAAGTCGGGATTTCAGATCGGAGTGTTTGTACGGATCGGGAAGAAGTTCTATGTCCAGCCTGAGTTGTACTATACCACCCAGGGTGGTGTATTCGAGAGCAACACAAACAACTGGCAGCAGAAAGTCAGCATTGGCTCACTGGACATCCCGCTGTTGGTTGGATTCAAACTTATCAATGCGAAGGTTGTGAACCTGCGCATTTTAGCCGGCCCCCTGGCTTCATTTGTTGTGAATAAATCGGTGAAAGATGCCGGAGGCATCCTGGGCCCAATTGAAACCGCTGACCTCAACAGCATCAACTGGGCGATCCAGGCGGGAGCAGGTTTGGACGTGCTCTTTATGACACTTGACGTCAGGTATCAGATCGGGCTGAACAACCTGATCAAAGATATCAATAACGTCACAATAAACTCTAAAAACAGCGTTTGGGTTGTAAGTCTTGGATTTAAGATCTTATAAACATTAAAACCCGAAGCAATTATGAATGCACTGAAGAAGATCCTTGTTACTGCTTTTATCTTTGGTTTGCTTTTACCCGGGATTACTTCCTTTGCCGGCGGAAAAGGGTTGATGGACCCGATGACGAAAGGCGCCTGGTTCATCAACTTCGGCTTTGGTCCCGGCACAAACTGGCAGGGAGCCTATGGAAGTGGCTTTCTCCCGGCCGGACAGGTTGCTGTTGAAGTAGGCATGTGGGAAGTCGGGCCTGGAGTCATCACACTGGGTGGTGAGGTTGGTGGCACATTTTACTCCTTTACGGGAACCGACAGCCGCTATGGTCCTGGGACTACCTATAAATATAACTATACCGAACTTGTTATAGCAGCCAGAGGAGCCTATCATTACGGATGGAACGTTCAGGGACTTGACACCTATGGCGGCGTTGCTGCAGGTCCCCGGTTCACCATCTTCTCGTACCAGCTTCCGGCATCCTATACCGGACCCGTTATCGGAGAACCGACTTCGGTAGGATATGGCGGTGGCGTTTTTATGGGTGCATCTTATTTCTTTACCGAATTGCTTGGGGTTAATGCTGAATTGGGATTTAACATTACTTATGTTCAGATCGGTATGGTCTTTAAAATCCGTTAATTTTACTAGATTTACAGCCCCTTTTTATTACTTCTTGTGAAGGTTAACGGAAAAGATTACAGAACAGTTTGGATGGAGGGCAACACGGTGTTCTACATTGAGCAGAACCGGTTGCCGTTTGAATTCATCATCAATAAGGCTTTCACTTACCAGGAATGCTGTGTCGCGATCTGTGGAATGCAGATCCGAGGTGCAGGAGCAATCGGCGCCATGGCCGGCTTTGCGATGGCGCTTGCCAGTGTCTACGCTTCCCGTGATGCCTTCCGGGATCATGACGGGAATATTTCACCGAAAGATTACCATGCGTTTCTCCGGGCAGCCCGTTCTGAGATAGAAGCGACCCGACCTACAGCCCGTAACCTGTTTTATGCGACCGAACTTGTTTTCGATGCCGGGATGCGCTCTCCTGCAGAAGCATTAGCAGAAGCGCAGCGGGTTGCAGACCGCGATGCGGCGGATTCAAAACAGATCGGCGAATATGGGAACTCCCTGATCCGGGATGGAGCGAGGATCCTCACCCACTGCAATGCCGGCTGGCTGGCTTTCGTCGATTTCGGCACCGCCCTCTCCCCTGTTTACATGGCTCACAAGTCGGGGAAAAAGGTCTTTGTTTATGCCGATGAAACCAGGCCACGAAGCCAGGGGGCCCGGCTCACCGCCTGGGAACTCTTCCAGGAGGGGGTGCCGCATGTGATCATCCCCGACAATGCCGGAGCTTCGTTGATGGCACAGGGGAACGTCGACATGGTCATCACGGGCGCCGACCGGATCGCTGCCAACGGCGATACGGCCAACAAGATTGGTACTCTGGAGAAAGCGATCATAGCCCACGAGTTCGGAATTCCGTTTTATATCGCCGCACCCACCAGCGCTTTTGATCCCGCATGTGCTTCCGGGAAAGATATTGTAATTGAAGAGAGGGATGAAGATGAGGTCCGTTACCAGGAGGGCCCTGATGCCGATGGAGCGATGCGCCGGATCCTGGTCTGCTCACCCGGCTCCCATGCCCTGAATCCGGCATTTGATGTGACACCCGCGAAGTATATTACGGGGTTCATAACGGAGAGGGGGATTTATTCCCTTCGGGATG